>MDSQ01000027.1_pt1 | contig 37559 bp, 35 predicted proteins | sample 1008251 | NCBI WGS metagenome assembly MDSQ01 (sample SAMN05526597, study PRJNA338239) | gut metagenome | isolation source: Hindgut content | host: Naso unicornis | place: Saudi Arabia: Red Sea | collected 2016-05
GTTAAAGAAGAAAGAATGGCAATTCATCTCACCACCTAAAGAGGTGGGAGTATTCTTGCCTAATTTAGATAAAAAAAGATGGAATATATACTCCATCTTTTTTTTATTACGCCTTATCTTCTTTAATTAAACTGCGCATAGCATCAACAGCAGTTTTAATTGCTAAATCAGTATCATGCACCACAGGATTTGCTAACCCCTGTGCTTCTCTTTCTTGATTAGCTACAGCTAAAAATATAGAGCCACACCTTACATTTAAAGTGCTTGCTACAATAAATAATGCAGCCGATTCCATCTCAGAAGCTTTCGCACCTAATCTCTTCCACGCATCCCACTTTTGTTGAAGTTCGTAACTAACTGGCATTTTTTCAGGTGAATGCTGACCATAAAACGCATCTTTACATTGCACAATTCCCGTATGATAACATGCTTTTACACTTTTCGCAGCTTGCACAAGCGCATTAGCTACTTCTAAGTTAGCTACCGCTGGAAACTCTATAGGCGCATACTCTTTACTCGTACCTTCCATCCTAATCGCTCCAGTAGCAATTACAACGTCACCGCCTTTTACATTAATATCAATACCACCGCACGTACCAACCCTAATAAAAGTATGTGCTCCACAATTAACTAACTCTTCCATTGCAATAGAAGCCGAAGGTCCACCAATTCCTGTTGAGGTTACGCTAACCTTTACACCTTCTAAGTATCCTGTATAAGTAACATATTCACGACTATCTGCGACCAATATTGCATCGTCAAAATATTTTGCTATTTTTTCACACCTTTTAGGGTCCCCCGGCAAAATTACATATTTGCCTACTTCCCCTTGTCTAGTATGAATATGATACTGCAGTCCCGCTTCGCCAGAATAATTCATAATACCACCTCTTTCTAATTTACCGAAATCCACTGTTATTAGCTTTAATAAATTTTTATTATTTACCCCATTTTTAACGAGCAAATAGTCCTACAAATTTACTAATGATTTTGTTAAAATACTTCATAACGCTATTTCTCGACAAAATATACGTTATAAAAGCAGAAGTTACCCCACACACTAATAGTTGCAAAAACACCCATGGTATATAGTAGTTGATTGCAAATACTACTGCTACTACATAAGTATGCAAAATGTACACAGGAAATGTATTAAAACCTATATTTGTGAAAAAAGTTTTTGTCGGTTTTACTACATTTACCAAAATATACACAAAAGAAAATCCTATAATATACAAGAATATTCTACCCAATATTCCGAGCCAAAATACTAGAGAGAACTCGGCAAATGATTGGTTGCTATATAGAAACTCAATAGGTAATATATCTGAGTAGGCTAAGATTATTGCTGCTAAAAATGTTATTGTAAGAATTATGGTTATAAGGCCGATTTTACGCTGTCTAAATTGTATCAATTGCTTTTCTGTGGTGTAGTAGCCGCCTAAAAAAAATGGGAAAAAAAATAAGCTCCTTGATAATGATAAAAATGTATCGAACTCACTTGATAATCCCGCTAATACTCCTATTACTAAACTAATTGGAAATATATATTTTATACGTATTATATCTTTTAACGAAATTCGCCAATAAAACATACTTATTAAGTACCATAATGCCCATCCTGGGGTTAATAAGGAAAAATTTTCTATACCTACTACTGGAATACTAACTATATTCCATAATGTATTAAATATTAAGTATGGAACTAAGAAATTTCTAAAAGCTTTATTGCGACTTTTGTCAAGATTTTTTGAAAAATAGCCCGATATAAAGACGAATACGGGCATATGAAATAAATATATAAACATGTAGATGATTTTTATAACTAATGAATTTTCTTTGCATAGCTCAAGAGAGTGGCCAAATACTACTAAAAATATTAAAACTCCTTTTAGGTTATCTAACAAATAGTTTCTTGAGTTATCTTGTATATCGTAAGAAATAGTACCACCACCTTTTTCTACTGTTGTTTATAATGCATCTATCCATGACTTTGCAATTAAAACATGACCTTTTGGGGTTGGATGCACTCCATCGTATGTCCAGTAGCAGTTTGGCTTTTCTGCTGTAATTTCATTATTAAATATCTCTTGTAACGGTATATAAACTGCGTTATATTGTAAAGCTAGTTGCTTAACTACCTCAATTTTAGGCTCTAAATCTTCATGCCACTCTAATTGCTTTGGCTCCGTTGGTAGTAGGAATGGTGACATTAATATAATTTTTAGCGCTGGATTTTTTTCCAATGCTGAGTCTAGCAAATAGTGGTAATGCTCTTTAAATGTATTAACAGGGACTTCAATTCCCAAATCGTATCTGCGCCATGTGTCATTTACGCCCACTAAAAGTGATAAGATGTCTATATCTAAACATAGAGTCGAGCGCTTCCACCTCTTTTGTAGGTCTGCTGTACGGTCCCCGGCAATGCCACGATTAATACATTTTATATTATCATCTGCCATATGCTTTTGAATATAGTAATTAATTAAGTTAACATATCCATTGCCTAAATCATCGTAGTCCATACGATTCCTATGGCAATCTGTAATGCTATCCCCTTGAAATAAAATAGTCGTATTTTGTTTTAACATATCGTCGTTCCTTTCGATTAATTAGTAATATTATAATTACATTATAAGAATAAGTTAATAATTAGTAATGTTCCCATTATTATGCATTGTCTTTTACTTATTGCACAAATGTATTATAACAAATCGCTTAAATTTTTACTAGTTTTTATTCTCGAGATAAGCCCTCATTTCATATACTTTATCGTATACCAATATATCCCAAAGGAGACAAGATTTATGGAATCTCTATCAACATTTTTAAACGTGCCAACTATTGGCCCAGACCAGAAAGTATGGTCTGTTGTTTTTACTGGCTTTGATAAAACTACTTATCCTAATAGGTCTATCACTACTTACAATGATTTATTGTTTAAACATAATATTAGATTTGTGCCAATGGACTCAAATAATACGGAAGAATGTTTTTATATACTTGATCCGGCTAATACCGTGCGCGCTACAATTTATGCTAACGATGATGAGCCTGTTGAGGCAAGTGATATTATCAATGTTATTAATTCACTTAACGGCAAACCTGTTACACATTCTCTTACTAGACTTACTGTTAACCCAATCTGTCCTAACGTGAAAAAAATCTGTGGAGAGTATGTGCTTGGTAGCCCTCTTAATGTTGACCCTTATTTACTAGATTTCGTAATTTATTCTTTTGCTCTTATTAATCAAGATGGCACTTTTAGTGTGTATTCTAAAATGCATTTAGAGCAATTATCAAACTTAAAAAATTTCAAACCCGACCTTAAAGTAATTATGGCTATAGGCGGCTGGGCAGCAGACGGTTTCTCAGATGCAGCTCTTACTCCTAAGTCTAGATTTGCGTTTGCTCGCGAAGCACAAAAGTGGGTAAAAGAGTATAACTTAGATGGTATTGACCTTGACTGGGAATATCCTGGCAGCAGTGCTTCGGGTATAAAGTCTAGACCAGAGGATACTGCTAACTTTACACTTCTAATTGAAGCTTTAAGAATGGTTCTTGGCGAGTCAGCTTGGATTAGCGTTGCAGGTATTGCGGATAGAAACTATATTAGAAATGTAGAAATTGCAAAAATCGCGCCGTATATTAATTATTTTAACGTGATGACTTACGATTTTACTGCAGGTAACATTGATGAAAGTGGTAATTTGCATCAGGCTAATTTATACTCTTCTGAACTTAGCTTTAGTAATATTAGTGTGGACTTATATATTAATAACTTAGTTCAAGCTGGTATGCCACCTGAAAAAATCTTAGTTGGCCTTGCATTCTACGGTCGCCGCGGTGCCACTTTCACTAAGACTTACGATGAAATTAAATCTAATTATATTAATAAAAACGGTTACACCATTAGATGGGATAATAAAGCGAAAGCTCCTTATATTGTTGACCAAGAAGGCAATTTCTTCTTATCTTTTGATAATGAATTGTCGATTTACTATAAAGGGCAATATGTAATTGAAAATTGTTTAGGAGGCTTGTTTAGCTGGCAATCTAACTATGACCAAGCAAACATGCTGTCTCTTGCTATGAGCTATGCTATTAAAGACCCTTATAAGTTAGAAGAAATTCTTCAGAGCTACTATAATTAATAAATAGGCTAATTCCTTTCATTGGAATTAGCCTTAAATTTGCTTCAAGCTTTAGTTTATTTTTTTGTCGTGTGTTTATGTCATACTCATATTGGGTAAAATATAGTTATTAGAAAGGAGCTGAGTATGGCTGAAAGATTTAGCGTAAACGCTAGAGTTCCTAAATATAACGATAAAACATTTAAGGAACTTACTAAAGACGATGAAATTATTTGGGAAATTTTAATTTATTTTATAATAACCCATGATGTGGATTTAGATGAGTATTTTATAGAAAGAGAAGATGTAACTTTTCTTAATTATACTCAAACGGATGTTGAAAAACTTGAAGCGGATAGAGTTTTTAAGTTAGTTCATAAAATTACTGGTAATATTGTTTACCTTCATATTGAGTTTCAATCTAAAGTTGATTTCACAATGCCTTTTAGAGTAGATAGCTACAGAAGTAACCTACGTAAAGATTATTTATTTAAAAATGGTATAGATTCAAATGCAAGTCGAGATAAAGCTCGCGCCCCGCAAATTATTAGTGCTGTAGTGTATTTAGGTAGTGGCCTGTGGACTGCTGCTAATAATCTAGGAGAAGTTACTGGTTTTAATAATATTTACATTAGTCCTGATGCTTCTATGGAAGATAAGCTAAATCATAAACTAGCTTTTCAACATAAGTGTGTAGTATCAGCTAGTGAACCAATCTATCATATAGTTAATCCTACTGCTGAAGAACTTATTGCTGCTGGTGGGTTGTTTGCTGCTATGATTTATGTTGTTAAAAGTATTTCTGCTACGGACTTTGTAGATAACATTATTTTTGTTGCAAAGCATTGGGGACTTGAGATTAGCCAGATTGATAATTTCTTTAAACTAATCCGCCCTATAATTGTTGCAGAGGAGTTTGAAATTATTATAGAAACTCTTTTAAGTTGCAGAGAGGAGATTGTAAATATGTTTGTATCAGTTGATGATGCTATTTTTGCCCGCGGTGAAGCTATTGGTGAGGCTCGTGGTAAAGTTATAGTCTATTATAATGAAATGAATCTTACTATTGATGAGATATCTACTAAATTAAATATGGACATTTCAGATGTCGAAAGCATAGTTAAAAATTTATAACTAGAAAAAAGCGTCTAGCATAGTTAGCTAGACGCTTTTTTTATTTTACAATTGCTCCTGCGACCATTTCACCAAGCGGTCCTACTGCAACTAAATCTCCATTATCATCTGAAGCACACAGTACCATGCCTTCTGATACAATGCCTCTTAATTTAACAGGTTTTAAGTTTGTAACTACAACAACCTTTTTACCCACAAACTCTTCAGGTGTATAATACTTTGCAATCCCTGATACAATTGTCCTAGTTTGGGCACCTATTTTTATAGTAGACACTAATAACTTATCTGTTTTAGTCACCTTCTCACATTTAATTACTTCTCCTACTTTAAGCTGTACTTTAGAGAAATCTTCTATAGTAATATTCTCTACTATCGAAGCATCTTTACTAATTTTATCTTCTTTACTAATTTTGTCTTCTTTATTTGTCTTGTTGTCTTTAGTTTCCACAAAGTCTAATTCAGCTAATTCCTTTTTAATATCAATACGAGGGAAAATATTTTCACCTTTTTTCGCTTGGACATCTCTAGGTAACATACCAAATGAATGAATGCTATCCCACGCAGTTAACTCACCACGCTCAATCCCAAGTTGCGCCCAAATCTTATCTGGAGTTCTTGGCATAAAAGGTTCTATCATTATACTAACAATTCTTAGTCCTTCCGACAAAGTGTATAATACACCAGCCAACTTAGCTCTATTTGCTACGTCTTTTGCTAATATCCAAGGCATAGTCTCATCAATGTACTTATTTAGCCTTCGTATAATAAGCCAAATATTTTCAAGCGCGCTGTTAAGGAAAAGCTGGTCCATATTCTGTTCCATTTTAGTGACATTATCTATAATTAAAGCTTGTACACTTTCATCAAATTCATTGGTTTCTTGAATTACAGGTAATATACCATCATCAAAATATTTTTCAATCATAGCTACAGTTCTAGACGTTAAATTACCTAAGTCGTTAGCCAAATCTGCATTGATACGGGTAATTAACGCCTCATTAGTAAAGTTTCCATCTTGTCCAAATGCAACTTCGCGCAATAAAAAATATCTAATTGCATCACTCCCATACCTTTCCACCAAAACAGTAGGGTCAACTACATTGCCTTTAGATTTACTCATTTTTCCGCCGTCTATAACTAGCCAGCCATGTCCGAATACTTGTTTTGGTAATGGTTCACCTAAAGCAAGGAGCATTGCAGGCCAAATTATTGTATGAAATCTAACTATCTCTTTACCTACTAACTGAACGTTTGCAGGCCAGAATTTTTTATATAAAGTATCATCGTCTGACATAAAACCTAGAGCAGAAATGTAATTTGATAATGCATCTAGCCAAACATAGACTATATGTTTATCATCAAAAGTTACAGGAATTCCCCATTTAAAAGAAGTTCTAGATACACACAAATCTTCAAGACCTGGGCGTAGGAAGTTATTTAACATTTCATTTTGCCGTGACTGAGGTTGAATAAAATCAGGGTTTTCTTCTATATGTTTAATAAGAGCTTCTTGGTATTTTGATAATCTAAAAAAGTAAGACTCTTCTTTAACTTCTTCTACATCTCGGCTACAATCAGGACATTTGCCATCTACTAGCTGATGGTCTGTAAAAAATGATTCGCAAGGTGTACAGTATAACCCTACATATTCACTTTTATAAATATCCCCTTGCTCATATAATCTTTTAAATATCTTTTGTACTGCTTTCACATGTTCCTTATCCGTAGTCCGAATAAATTTATCATAAGAAATATCCATAGTAGTCCACAAGTTTTTTATCCCGTCAACTATTCTATCAATAAATTGTATTGGTGTTACACCTTCTTCAATAGCACGTCGTTCTAATTTTTGACCATGTTCATCTGTTCCTGTAAGAAACATTACATCATACCCGCGAAGCCTTTTGTATCTTGCCATTGCATCAGCTGCGACAGTTGTGTAAGAATGTCCAATGTGAAGCTTATCACTTGGATAATATATTGGTGTTGTAATATAATAAGTCATATTTCCTCCTAATTCGTAAGTAGTTTAACTCCTCAGTACATAATAAAGGCTACCCATATTCTGGATATTCTATACAATTAAGATAAGAATTTTTGTACTTGAGTGATTGAAACTAGGTATATTTTGTAATATAATATGTAGGTACTTAGTAATAATTTATTTTACAGAAAGCAGGTAACTTGACATGATAATTGGAATTGATTTAGGGACAACAAATAGTTTAGTAGCATATTTTTCTGATGAGGGTGCAAAGATTATCCCAAATAGATTTGGCAGTAACCTTACGCCGTCTGTAGTTAGTATAGATGAAGATAATAATATTTATGTAGGTGAAGTTGCAAAAGAGAGATTACAACTTTATCCTGACTTTAGCGCTGCGGTTTTTAAAAGAGATATGGGAACAAATAAAAAGTTTAAATTAGGCGCTCAAGAGTTTACTGCTGAGGAATTATCTTCTTTTGTTTTAAAGGCACTTAAAGAAGATGCTCAAACATTTTTAGGGATAGAAGTTACAGAAGCAGTAATTAGTGTACCTGCCCATTTTAATGAAATGCGTAGAAAAGCGACGAAAAGAGCAGGCGAATTAGCAGGGCTTAAAGTTGAACGAATTATTAGCGAACCGACAGCGGCAGCGATTGCTTATCAGTTGCACGAACGTAAAGATGGAGTAAAATCGCTGATTTTCGACCTTGGTGGTGGCACATTTGATATTTCAGTATTAGAATTTCATGATAACATTTTAGAAGTTAGAGCAGTTGCTGGTGATAATTATTTAGGAGGAGAAGATTTTAGTGATGTATTATACAAGATGTTTTTACACAAACACAATTTAAACGAAAAGGAGATTGAGTACAAAACAACATTGTACATACGTGAACAGGTAGAAAAAGCGAAGATTAAATTTTCTACTAATAAGGAAGTATCTTTATCGTGCAATGTGGATGGAAAAGTTCTTAGTAGCGTGATTTCGATGGATGAATTTAATTTAAAATGTAATGACTTATTTGATAAAATACGTAAACCTATTAAAAGAAGTCTTTCTGACGCTAAAATTAATCTTAAAGATATTGATAGCGTTATTCTAATCGGCGGTGCTACTAAATTGCCTATAGTCTATAAGTTTGCTAGTAAGCTATTTAGATGCATTCCGTACACTCATATTAATCCTGATGAGGCAGTGGCTATTGGGGCAGCTATACAAGCAGCTATGAAAGAGCGCCATGATGATGTTAGGGAAATCATTTTAACGGATGTATGTCCATTTACGTTAGGCACTGAGGTTGTAAGGTATACTGATAAAGACTCTTATGAAGGCGGTTACTTTTGCCCTATTATCGAGAGAAATACTGTTATTCCAACAAGTAGAACTGAGCGTATATATACAGTGTATGACGATCAAACACAAATTCGCATCAACATTTTGCAAGGTGAAAGCCGGTTAGCGAAAAATAATATATCTATAGGCGAAATGTTAGTTGAAGTTCCAAAGGCTAAGGCAGGCAATGAACCGATAGATATTACTTATACGTATGATATAAATTCTCTACTTGAGGTTGAAGTTCGTATAGTTTCAACTAAGCAAGTCACTAGACAAATTATTAAAAATCAAGATATTGAAATGGATGATGAAGCTATTAGTAAAAGACTAGAGCAGCTAGCTTACTTAAAAACGCCACCTAGAGAACACGAACTTAATAAGTTGCTTTTAACTCGCGCTGAGAGATTATACGAAGAAAGTATAGGTGACATTAGAAAGCATTTAGAAATTGAATTATTAAAATTTGATACGGCACTTAATTCCCAAGACAATACGAAAATTGAAAAAGGGAGAAAACGATTAGAAGAAGTTCTTGCTAGACTTGAAGATATTTAGGAGATAGTTAAACAAAGAGAGGGGACACTTGATGAATGTACTAGAAATTTTAGATATGACCGAATTGGTGGACGAAGAAAATGTTAAAGTGGCATATAGAAAGCGCCTAAAAACTGTTAACCCCGAAGATGACGCTGAGGGTTTTAAGCAACTTAGACAAGCCTATGAAATGGCTTTAGATATGCTTAAAGAAGTACCTACTATTACTAGTTTTAACGAATTAACTGATTTAGAGCAGTGGTTAGAAGAAGTTAAAGAAGTGTATAACTGCTTTCCAAAGCGACTAGACATTAAACAATGGCGTAGGTTATTTGAAAATGATATATGCCAAGGATTAGATACAGTAAATGAGGCGAGGGAAGCACTCCTTATATTTTGTATGGCTAATTATAGAGTGCCTCATGAAGTTTGGGAGCTTATGGATATAACTTTTGATATTGTAGCTGATAGTGAAGTGCTATGCGAAACTTTCCCTGAGCATTACGTAGAATTTTTGGTTAACGAAATTACAGAAGCTATAGATTGGTTAGACTATTCATCTTTTAGTGGTGAACCTTATGCTGATTATGACACATATATAAACTCTGCGTTTAAACTTCATTACCGAGAAAATGAGGAGCAAGCTCGTCAGCATATTAAAGATATGGACAGCTGTAACGTTTTATCTCCTTGGGGTGAATCTTGTAAACTAGGGTTTTACACTTTTTCTAATAACGAAGAAGATATGGAAGTCGCGCTAAAAATCGAAACTTATTTAAGGCAACACGTAGATATGCAAGTTTTACCTTATTTAATTCAATTTTCTATGGCACGTAGAAATTTTACTCAAGCTATTTTAGACTGCAATATATTACTTAGCGAAAATCCAAATCACCATAGTGCTAATTACTATTTATCTTATTGTTACGTTGAAATGGAGCGCCTAGATGAAGCTGAGGAAATTATTCAAAAATTAATGAAATTTCAAATGACTAATTCTACAGTGGAGTTGTATTTTAAATTAAATAGGCTAAGAGTTGATGATAGAAAAAAACGTTTAGAATTAAATCCAGATGATAATAATCTTAAAGCTGAATTAGCTTTTAATTATTTAAATATTAGAGATATAAATAGCGCGTTTGCTATTGCTATTGGTATGAAAATTGAGCCAGACGACCATCAGTATGATGAGTTATTCGCTAGCGTATATTATGAATTAGGTGAATTTGATAAGGCTAAAGATTATGCTGCGTTCGCCTTAGAGGAACAGCTTAGTAAAGGCGATGATGCTAAAATTGCTGCTGCATATGAAAAAGTTGCAATGATTGCTTATCATTATGGGTTAGACACTGATAATGAAGAATATTATAGAGAGGCTATTGATTATTTAAATAAATCTTTAAGCTTAGATATTGATAAGCATAGTAATTCGAGAATTAAGATTTATATAGCCCTCACTTACTATCAGTTAGAAGAGTATGAGACTTGTGTGCAGACTTGTAAAGGTTTAGATGATTATATGGCATACAAAATTTTATTGCGCGCATATTATAAGCTTAATAATTCCCATCAAGTTTGGGAAACTTATAAGCATTTAATTGAGACAAATGCTTATGACCCATTATCTTATATTATTATTTTAAATATGGCAATTGATATGTGGGATAACGGTTTAGCGCTAGAAGTATTAGAACATTTAGATAAATTAGGTGAACATAAAGACTTAAGTGACGATGAACTTGAGTTTGTTAAGCTTAGAGTACAACTTCTATTTAAGCCTAATATGAGAAAAAGCGATGTAGGGGAACTCATAGGCGGAATGACTAAAATCTATAATCGTGTTAGAAAAAAAGATGACAAAATGCCTAAATATTTAAATGTTATTCACTTAGAACGCGCCAGATTTGATTTGTTTTTAAATAAATACGATAAAGTGTTAGAACATTTAGAGCGTTTTAAGCAAGCTGGAATTGCGACTAAGCTAGAACCTAGTTATTATATGTTAAAGACAGAGGCATTAATAGAGGCGCAGCAGTATGAAGTTGCTTATGAAATTTACTGTGAAGCTTTGCAGAAATACCCAATGCATATGGGATTTTTAAAAGGTATGTCGCAATGTTGTTATAACTTAGATTATGATGATGAAGCGATTGATTATTTAGAACAAGTTATTACTTTAGGTGCAGGCTATGCTACTGAGTATTATCAGCTGATGACTTTATACAGAATTAAATTTAGTATATGGAATGATATAAATTTTTATTCTAAAGCCGTGCATTATGGTGAAAAATTATTAGAACAAGACCAAAGCGCCACTACTTACTTTGTGTTAACAAAAACTTATGAGCAAGGTAATGATTATAATAACATTATAGTTTCTGCTACTAAAGCTCTAGAAATGTCACAAGAGCTTGAGATAGGCGAAATTGTATATTTAAAAGCTACTTTAGCTACAACATACCGCTTAATTAAAGACTATGATAACTGTATTGAGCTAGCAGAAGAGTTAATCGATTCAGGATATAGCTGGGAAGCTTATAATAATTTAGTTAAATGTTATATCCACAAGCAACAATATGGGCGCGCAATTCATTGGTTAAAAGAAGAAGCGCTAATTAAAGGTACAAACTGGGAAAAGATTTGGCAAATTTATCATATTCAAGGTATGACTAAAGAAGCTAAAGTGGCTCATATGGAGATGTTACGCCTTCCTGCTGATAAAGCTAAATTATATAAAGCTAGCGGAGAATATTTTTTAGCTACTCAAAACTATGAACAGGCTATTTTACAATTTGATAGGGCTTTAACTGCTAATAGTGATAAGCATTTTAAAGAGATTATTCTAACTAATTTAGCTTTTACGTATTATGCTTTAGGGGATGTACAAAATACTAATATGGTTTTAGAAAATTATTTAGAGACTATAGAGAATTACAATACTTTAGAATTTAGATTTGATACTCCGGGGGGTAAAATGGAAGTTTTCTCTTTAGCAGAAATGTTTTATTATGCTCGTAATATAGAAATGTTTTATAAATTTTTAAATCTTTTTAGAGCATCTCCTGTATGTAATACAGATGTAGAGGATTTAGTTTTAAGTGCTTTTGAAGCAGAATTAAACGTAGATTATAAACGAGCTTTAGAGATTTATGATAAAATTTTGGAAAAAGAACCGTTAGATTTTATGACTATTATAAGAAAAGAACTTATTCAAGATGCTCCTAAAATTAAACCACCTAACATTATCCTCGAAAAATTGAGGAAGAAAAAAAGAAAATACGCCACTTTAACAAAATAATTCCACTAGGCTATCGGTAAAACGATGGCCTTTTTTATATATTTACTACTATCCGACATTAGTTATTATAAACTAATTTTAGTTACAACTAACAAACTTATTTTTTTAATCTATATTATATTGTTTTTAAAACTTTAAAATGATATGATATATAAAGATTAAGTATTAGTTTATTATAACTAATTAATGGAGGTGCATAATGCATTATACAGACGAAGTGGAACAATTCATTAAAGTTCTACAAGACAAATCAGAAGTACCTAATTACTTTATTCAACTGTTTAAATGCTTTGAAGAATCTAATAAAGGTAAAAAAGTAGGTATAGTAGGAGATGAATTTTATAGTTTATACGTACGAGCATTTAATCTAACGCCAGTGCTTATAAGTGGGGGCAGTTACTATACAGGAGAAAATGCAAGTCATATATTCCCTCAAATTAGTGACCCGGTAGCAAAGTCTACGCTTGGACTGCTGTTAGATAAAGATTTAAATTTATTAGAGGAGCTTTGTGCTGTAATTATTACTGCAAGTAATGATAGCTATAAAAAAGTTATTTATTACTTACAAGAACAAGGCGTAAATGTAATTAAAGTAGACCCGCCACCATATTTGCTGAATAAAATGCCACTAAGCTATGTGATGTTCCAAGTAAGTTTATTAAATGAAATTAGTAAAATTCGCAATACAAGAATGAGTTATGCAGTGTTGCAACAAGAATTAAAAGGTTATCAAAAAGCATATGAGCTAACTAAATCACCACATTGGCAAGCAATCCCTACACTTGTGCAAAACTTTTTTTTACAAACGTTGCATATGGCAAAAGATAAGGAAACTTGGTGTCAGCAGCTACAACAATACTTACATAATATAGAGCCAACACCAAAGCCACCAACATTTTTGTTAGTAGGTTCTGTGTTAAAATTCCCTAGTACTAAAATGTATGAAATTTTTAATGATATTGGCATTACCCATTTTGAAAATCAGTGTTTGGGATTACCTAATTTTCAAGATATTCCTGATTGTAAGACATCATTTGGTCTGCTGTATGAATGTTGTAAATTTCAATACGATACAGCTTGCGTTGCACAGACTTTAGTTAATTCAAATAACTACGACTTTACTACTGATGCACAAGGTATTGTATATTATTTACTTAAAGGGCAAGTAGCAGAAGCGTTTGAGGCAGAGCAGTTAGAAAAAACTGCAATTAAGCAATCTATTCCTTTTTTATGTATTGAAACGGACTATACGAATACGGATAAGGAACAAATTAAAATAAGAGTCGAAGCATTTTATGAGATGTTAAATAAGCGAGCAGCTGTGGCAATTAATTAGGAGGATATTATGCGGTTTAAAAAATTTTTATTTATAGTAGCAAGCTTTGCTATTGTAAGTTCTACTACAGTAGTTGCTCAAGAAACTGAACGTAGCGAACAGCAATCTAGAGATAGCGAGTCTAGAGATGATATGGCTGATAATTCTGGGGAGCAGCAATCTAGAGATAGCGGTGAACAATCTAACGAACAATCTAATCAACAATCTAATGAACAATCTAATCAACAATCTGAAGAACAGTCATCTATATTTTCGTTTAGAAAAAGTATGAAAGCAAACTGGTCTATACCAAATGCTACTGTATTACTTGCACAAGTAGGCGGTTACGCTGCTGTTATCTCAGTAGCTCTACACTTATTATACAGAAGGTTAACCGTAGATAATGTTAAACCATTACCTATTCTTTATACAGCTGAAAATGGCAAATCAAATCAGGATGTTAATTAATTGTATTTATAGGAGGTTCTAAATGTTTATAATAGGTCTTATTAACCAAATTAAAAATTTATGTTTAAAACTATGGTCAATCAACTTGGTAAAAGCTCTAGTTATCTTTTGTATAGCAGCTCCATACGTATTCTCATATGGAGAAAATATATTAAGCTCTTTAATTACCCGCGGTACAATCAGTGTATCAGAACGCGTTGAAGCTATGGTATTAGGTGAAACACTTGCTCAGCAACAAGCAAATTCATCTACAAATTCAGGTTCAAGTGATAAAAAGAAAGATGGTGGCGGTGATAGTGGTCCATCTGGTTACACAGGTAGCGAAGCTACATCATTAATTAGTCAAATAATTATTAAATCTATTATATTTAGTATAGTAGCTAGTATGTTATATAGAAAAAGCGTTGAATTTACAGCTAAAAAACAAGCTCCACCAATTATTTATACAGGAGGTAGAAATGGATGAAAACTAACCGAATCACCAGAACGAGGTTATTAATATTATTTGTGTTATTCTTATTTTTCTCGTTTGGTGGATATTTTATCGGTGCAAATACTGAAATAATTTTGCCAGTATTTAACTGCGAGTACGTAGGAGGCGGAACTACCAGAGGCGTTTGTATCGCAATGACTGAATTTAATAAACATATACACAATGGTTGGACGTTTCCCCTAGGCGTAGCGGCATGCATTGCACTCGTACTATTGTTTGGTAGACTATGGTGCGGATATGTATGCCCTATGGGCTTTTTTCAAGATGTAGTGACATGGATTAGACAAAAGTTAAATATTACCCAAATTAACATTCCACAAAAATTAAAACCGTTTATTTTAGTGGGAAGATGGTACCTTGTATTTTATATCTTCTTTTATGACCTATGCAAAGTATGCCCAGTACAATTTATTACAGTTCCATTAACCGGCTATACTAGTAACACTAGCTCAACTGGATTTTTCTGGACAGTAGTACTTTTAGTTGCTGTAATGTTAAGTGATAGAGCGTTTTGTCGTGTATGTCCTATAGGAGCGCTTATGGGATTAGCTAATAGAATAAGTGGTAGCAGATTAAGAAAGTGTGGTCATGCTTGTACTCACTGTAGAGCTTGTTTAGAAGTTTGCCCAGTAGATATTCAAGAAGTATACGAAGACCGTGAACATGTAGATATTACGCACGCTGATTGTATTTATTGTATGAAATGTATTGAAGTATGCCCTGAAAAGGATGCATTACGATTTGATTTATTTGGCAAAACAATATATTCATCAGATAGGGTAACACAGGAGGGACAACATGGAGCAGAGAACTAGAGACAGATATATAAGAAATATTGAGAGAGTAGCAAATGTAACTATAGATGAAGTGGGAAATGGTGATGGTTTAGAGTTTTATAAAGAGGTGTATCAAGAGGCGTTTTGCAATTTTGACCAAACTAATAAAAAATATATAGGCAGTTACTGCGTAATGATACCCGATGAAATTATTTATGCGTTAGGTTATGTGCCTCTTAGGTTATGTGGTGGGCATAGAATTCCAGCGCTTATAGGAGAGGAAATGGTACCGCGCGACGCATGTCCATTAGTAAAAGCTTCTGCAGGCTTTCATGCTATGAAGGTATTACCAATGTATAATCAATGCGAATTAGCGATTATTCCAATGACTTGCGAAGGTAAGCGTAAAAGCGCCGAAGTATTATCAGACTTTTTACCTATAATACCAGTGCCAATTCCTATGTCTAAAGATAATCGTGCGTTTGAAGAGACGGTTAATATAGTAACTGCGCTAATAAAAACGTTAGAATATCAAACAGGAAATAAAATAACTAAGAGGTCGTTAAAAAAAGCATGTATAGATATAGGTACGGCTCAGCAACAAGCGTATTTATTACAGCAAAAATTGTATTCTCTTAACCCACAAATTAAAGGCTCTGAAGTAATGTTCGCTATAAATAGCTCATGTTTTGTTCATCCTAAAGATTGGACTAAGGCAACTAAAGAGCTGCTGAGTTTAATTGATGAAAAAGAAAAAACGGCTAAAGAATTACGACGACCTAAACCGCGAGTTTATATTGCAGGTTCACCAATAAGCTTTCCTAACTTTAAGCTTCCACTTATGTTAGAAGACTTAGGTGCACAGATTGTTGGAGATGAATCGTGCTTATCGGGCAGACTTATGTATGACCCGGTTGTACCAAATGATTATAGTATAGTTAGCATGGTACGCGCTCTGTCGGCTAGATATATCGCTGCTTGTACTTGTCCTGTATTTGATAATGTTGAGGATAGACTTTGCAGTTTAAAAACTAAATTGGAGTTATCAAAAGCGGAGGGCATTATTTATCATGTATTACGCGGTTGTGTGCCATATGATTTTGAGTTAGCAGCAGTAGAGGAGTTTGCAGATAAACATGATATTCCTTTACTTCGCATCGAAACTGACTACAATATAGAAGACATGGAACAAGTAAAAATTCGATTTGAGGCATTTGTAGAGATGATTGAGCAAAGAAGGCGCAATCGTTAATAAATTACAGGAGGAAGAACAATGGGTAATTATTATTTAGGATTTGATGGTGGGTCAACTTATATTAAAGCGGCACTAATTAAGGATAACGAGGTTGTTGCAGTTAAAGTAATGCCAACTGGTATTGATAATGATGCAACAGCAGATGCCATGTTAGAGTATTTAACACAGCAAGCTAATATTACTAGAGAAGATATAGCGTTTATAAATGCAACTGGTTACAGCCGCCGCTCTATTTCATTAGCCGATGATACGATTTCTGAGATTACAGCGCATGCATATGGAACACGAATTACAGCACCAAATGGAGTTAAACCTTCTATGATTATTGATATAGGAGGGCAAGATAGTAAGATTATTGCTTTAGATGATAATGGTGGTGTTAAAAATTTTATTATGAATGACAAATGTGCAGCAGGAACAGGTAAGTTTATTGAAGTTATTGCAGGTATATTAGAAACTACAATTGATAAGGTAGCAGAGCATTCAGCAGAAAGCAAATCACCATGCCAAATTAACTCTACTTGTGTTGTTTTTGCACAAACTGAAATCATTTCGCTTATCGCACAGAAAAAGGATAGATGCGATATATTATGCGGTATGCATATTTCTATGGCAAATCGTATTGCCAAATTAGCTAGAAAATATAAAGGCAGTGGGCAAATTCTTATGACTGGTGGTGGAGCGTTAAATGAGGGTCTTCGCTTAGCTATTGAAGATGAACTTATGTGTGATGTATATCCAGCAGTATATCCTCAGTTTAATGGAGCGATAGGTGCAGCTTTAATCGGTGCTGAGCAGTTCCAACAAGCTTAAGGGGGATTATTATGAGTACATCTATGATTTTTTCAAGCATACTATTTATGGGCCTTACTTGCAGCCTAGGGTGTAGTTCAGTTTCCACACCGTTTATATTGGGCAGTTTACTAGGTGAAGGGTATGATGTTCAAACAAGTAGAAAAGCTATGTTACTCTTTTCGCTTGGCAAAGTTATATCTTTATCATTTTTGGGATTGTTATCGGCTATATTTGGTTCTATAGTATTGACATATGTAGAACAAGCGTATCCTAACACTACTATGTGGATTGTAAGGATTGCTACATTGTTATTAGGAATAGCTATTTTATATTCAGCATTAAAAAAAGATGCTTGTGGCAGTGGGTGTGGCTCATGTCCTTCTAGTAAAAAATGTGGTTCTAAATCTGCTCCTAACATAAGAAAGAAATCATATTTATTTGCAGGGGCGTTATATGCAACAATACCTTGCGCACCGCTAGTTACAACATTGACTTACGCAAGTACAATGACTCCTATTCTAGCTATGGCGCTAGCGGGGTTATTTGGGGTTGTAAATTCGATTATCCCAATTTTATTCTACGCTTCTATGGTGGGACTGGCGAATACAGAATTTACACGAGACGCGCCAAAGTTTGTAAAATATATTAAAATCACCGGTGGAATTATTCTAATTTACGCCGCTATATTTCAAGTATAATAATGCTAAAAGTGTTGCAATATAATTGTAACACTTTTTTTCGCGTTTTTTGAAAATTTGGCCAAGTAGTGATTTAATTCACGGTTAAAATACAATTTTCTATAATATATGACTGGTTTTATTCATATATTTATTAAGTATGTAGGTGAAAATTAGTTTTTTTATCTAAAGCTAACTAATAGATTTTGTACAAAAGTAGCAATAATTTCATTAATAGTTTCAACATAGAATAATAGTAATTGGTTTATCTTAAATTGGATTTAATGTATAATATAAGTAGGCTAGAAAAAATACATTTAGAGAAAGGAAGTTTTATACATGACAGCTTTAACTGCGGCAGTTGTTGCCTCAATTTTAACATTAATGATTACTATTTCAGTTACAATAGGTTATATGGATAAACGACATATGTTGGAAATAGCTGAATTAGAACAAACTATTGAAGATTTAAAATTTAAATATCAGGGGGACCCAGATGATCCAAATAGACAGGATACATATAGGGTTTATCAAGCAATGGTTACACATACAGACCAACCAAATCATTCTCAGTTTTTATATCAAGACTGCAGTAATGTGAGTGAAGCATTATTAGAACCATATGATTATTCAGAGATAGTTAAGTCAGTACAACATCCTACAATTATAGGAGTTACACCAATTGAAAACGGTGCTTTGGTATCTTATATAGATAGCGCTGACTACGCTTTGTTTATGAATAAATCAGTACCTATTAGAATAACTCCACCTATGATGAGAAGGCCAATTTATAAACTTGCTATGGTAGCTGAGCATAATGATTTACCGTTTGAAGAGGTTTCACCAACTAATTTTACGTATTTTCAAGATTTACTTGAAAAACCACCTACAATACAATTAGTAGATATAAATGGTAAGTTATATATTGATAGTATTACTTACTATGGCTACAAAGTTACTTATGCACAACATATAGAAAACCCGAATATATTAACAAAAGTTAAGAAAAAATGATGCAAGATTTAGGGGGGTGAAGATATGGAATTTCTGATAGATGGGATGACTACAATTAATGTAATGTTTTTGATATTAGGATTTATATTAATGGGGGTTGAACTATCGATGCCTGGTTTATCTTTTCCGGGCATTGCTGGTACTATTTGTTTTATTGTTAGTATATTTTTAATTGCAGATACGGTTGCAGAGGCAGTAGTTTTAATTGCGGGGATATTAGTAATATTAGCCATTATGTTTGCGATTATTATTAAGATTTTATCAAAACGCGGGTTTAATTTAGTATTACAAGACGATATAGCAGCGGTTAAGCAAGATACATCAGATTTAATTGGAAGCGAAGGCATAGCACTTACAGACCTTAGACCAACTGGCTTTGTTCAGATAAATGGGACTCGTGTCGAAGTAATATCTACAGGAAGATTTATAAATAAGTCAGAAGTCATTCGTGTAACACATAATAAAGGTAAGAATTTATTTGTGGAACCGATTACTAAACTGTAATTTAAATGGGGGGAAGTTATGTATACTATAGAATCTATAATTATATTAGGTGTGTTATTCTTACTCGTAATACTGTTTTTCGCGTTTATTCCAGTGGGATTATGGATTTCTTCATTAGCAGCAAATGTAAAGGTTAGTATTTTTACTTTGATTGGTATGAGACTTAGAAGAGTTAATCCATCTAAAATTATTATACCACTTATTAAAGCAAGTAAAGCGGGATTAAACATTACTGTCAATCAGTTAGAGGCGCATTTTTTGGCTGGGGGTAATATAAATGCTGTGGTTAATGCGTTAATTGCTTCTGAGAGAGCAAACATTGATTTACCATTTGAAAAGGCGGCAGCTATTGACCTTGCAGGTAGAGATGTTTTTGAGGCTGTAAAAATGAGTGTTAACCCTAAAGTTATACAAACTAAAAGTGTTTCAGCAGTTGCTAAAGATGGTATTGAGTTACGCGTTATGGCACAAGTTACTGTGCGCGCTGATTTGGAAAGGTTAATTGGTGGTGCTGGTGAGTCTACTGTACTTGCAAGAGTTGGAGAAGGGATTGTAACGACTGTTGGTTCTGCTAAGAGCCATAAAGATGTTATTGAAAATCCAGATAATATATCTAAAATGGTTCTATCAAAAGGGCTAGATGCAGGTACTGCTTTTGAAATTTTATCTATCGATATAGCAGATATTGATGTAGGGCGTAACATTGGGGCTAACTTACAGACTATGCAAGCTGAAGCTGATAAGAACATTGCGCAGGCTAAAGCTGAGGAGAAGAGAGCTATGGCGGTTGCTAGAGAGCAAGAGATGAGAGCTGAAGTTGTGGCAGCAGAAGCTGAGGTACCAAAGGCGCTAGCTCAAGCGTTGCGTGATGGGAAAATGGGTGTGATGGATTATTACGATATGCAAAATATTATTGCAGATACTAAAATGAGACATACGCTTTCAACTAAAGATGCTAACAATATTGGAGGAAAATAAGATGCCTCCAAAAAAACGTAAGCCACGTCAAACTCATTATGAAATTCCAGAAGATATTAAAAGTGAGCCTCCAAAAGCTCCTATAAAAGAGCCGATAAAAGAGCCGGATTTGAGTGAGCAAGATATGTTATTAAAACATATTATAATAGGAGAGGTGTTGTCTCAACCAATGTGTAAGAGACGTCGCCGCAGACTACCATAGAAATATGGTAGTTTTTTTTGCAATAAATACCTTGTATTAACTACAGAAAATCGGTTTACCCTAACATTAATATATTAATGGAGAGGTGATTACAGTTTGAGTAAAGTAGTTTTAGGTATTGATAGACTAGATGAAGTGATAAACCTATTTGACGGTAAAAGAGTGGGTATAGTCACTAACCCGACAGGTGTAAATAGTGAGTTCGTTAGCACAATTGATTTATTTTATAAGAATACGAACTTAGTTGCATTATATTCTCCCGAACATGGCGTACGAGGAAATATTCAAGCTGGAGAGAAAGTTGAAACGTATATAGATGAAGCTACAGGTGTGAAGGTTTATACTTTGTATGGTAAAAGTAAACGTCCTAGTAAAGATATGCTAGATGATATTGATATTTTAGTGATTGATATTCAAGATGTAGGTTCTAGATTATATACTTATTTATACACTATGGCTTATTGTATGCAAGCGTGTAAAGATTATGGAAAAGAAGTGGTTGTGTTTGATAGACCAAACCCAGTTGGTGGGGTTGAGGTGGAAGGTAATTTAGTTAAGGAAGGTTTTACATCATTTGTAGGGCTATATCCAATACCATATCGATATGGATTAACTATGGGGGAGTTGGCACATTATTTTAATAATGAGTTTCAGATTAATGCCCAACTGACTGTAGTTACGATGAAAAATTGGAAGCGTGATATGTATTATGATGAAACTGAGCTACCTTGGATTATGCCTTCACCAAATATGCCTACAATTGATACGACAATTTTATATAATGCAACTTGTATATTTGAAGGTACTAATATATCTGAAGGACGAGGCACTACTAAACCGTTTGAAATTGTGGGTGCGCCTTGGTTGGATGCTAATCTGTTAGCACAAACGTTAAATGCCATTGGTTTAGGTGGTGTATATTTTCAGCCTATATATTTTTCTCCTACATTTTCTAAACATGAGGGTGTACTATGCCAAGGAGTTCAAATCCATATATTAGATAGAAACAATATAAAACCAGTTAAAATTGCGTTGCATTTATTAAAACATATTATTTTACAAAATGAACATGAATTTGAATTTAGTGCACCATATACGCAGAAAGGTAAACCTATGATTGACTATAATACAGGTAGCGACATTGTTAGATTAACTGACTTTGACCCTGATACTTTATATGAGGAGTGGGAACATGAAAACGAAACCTACAAGCACATTAAGCAACAATATCACTTATATTCTACGTAATCAAAGGAGGAGTATAATGGAAATGACAGTTAAACAAAAGATAGGCCAACTATTTATGGTCGGCTTTGATAGTACTACAGTAAATTCACATATTGAAACTTTAATTAAAGATTATAATGTAGGAAATGTTATATTGTTTGAGAGGAATTGCAAAACGCCACAACAGACATTTAAATTGGTGCAAGATTTACAGCGCTTAGCGATAAAACATAATGGTGTACCTATGTTCATTGGAATTGACCAAGAAAATGGAATGGTAGTTAGGATTAGTGATGGAGTATGTCAGTTTCCTACTAATATGGCGCAGACTAAAGGAGCTAGTTTGGATGAGATTTATCATATGGCTAAGTATACAGGGGAAATGTTAGGTGCATTGGGGATTAATTATAACTTAGCACCTTGTCTTGATATTAATAATAATAAATCTAACCCGATTATTGGTATTAGAAGCTTTGGGGAGGATAGCGAGACTGTAGCTACAGCTGGAGTGGCATGTATAGATGGGTTTCAATCTAGTGGGATAATTGCTACGGCTAAACATTTCCCAGGACACGGGGATACATCAGTGGATTCACATTTAGCTTTACCTGTGATTAGTTATACGAAAAAAAGGTTAAATGAAGTGGAGTTATATCCTTTTAAAGTTGCAATTAAAGCAGGAGTTAAAAGTATAATGACAACTCATATAAGATTTATGACTTATGATGATAAATTTCCTGCTACGTTATCTCAAAAGGTTTTAACTGATTTATTAAGAGTACAGCTAGGGTTTAAAGGGCTTATTATAACAGATTGCTTAGAAATGAAAGCTATTGATGATACGTATAGCGTGGAAAAGGCAGCACCTATGGCTATTAAAGCAGGAGCAGATATTATATGTATAAGTCATACGCAAAAGTTACAAACTAAAGCACTAATTGAAACTATTGACCAGTTTGGCAGTAATGAAATTTTGCAAAAAAGAGTTATTAGTTCGTGTCACCGTATTATTGCACAAAAGGCTAAGTTAAATATTAAAAATTTTTTAGAAAGACAATTTGAAGATATTGAAAGCGTACTTAATCCACAAGAAGCTATTGATTTGGCTAAAAGAGTTAGTAAAGATAGTGTTGAAATTATACAACAAAGACAAAGTCTACCATTAGCAGCTAAAAAAATATTAGTAATTGCGCCTAATTCACGTGGTCTTAATGGCGCAGATGGACAGTGGCATATTCCAAACTTTGCATCATTTGTTAAAAACAATGTTGTGAATAATGATATTACAGCAGTTAAAATTGAGAACCAACCAACAAAAGCTGATATACGTGAATTGGTTAATAAAACTAAAGAATTCGATACGATTATCATGTGTTTGTATAATGCACAATTTATGAAGCCTCAGTTAGATTTAGCTCAACAGATTTTAGATACCCATCATTGTGTAATTTGCATATCTATGCGAAATCCATATGATATAAATTATTTAAAAAACACACAAACAGTAATACAAGCCTATGAATATACCCCTTTGTCAATGAGTACTTTAATGGAGATGTTATTTAATATACATGTAGAGTATATTGGAGAAGAGGAAATTCAAAATAGCATTAAAAAGGAAGATAAAGAAGAAATAATCACAGATATCTCTCCAGATACACAAGATATAACCCAAGATTTAACTCAAGATGTACGAGATTTAACCCAAGATTTAACTCAGGATGTACAAGATTTAACCCAAGATTTAACTCAGGATGCACAAGATATAGTTCAAGATTTAACTCAAGATGCATAACAATAAGATTAGAAAAAAATAAGCAACGTCTAAGACGCTGCTTTATTTTTATGCTGGAATAAACCAGTATTTATTAGATGCGTATAAATAATCTACATAAAGCTGATAAGCTAAATAAATGGCTTCTTCTAAAGTAATATAATCGTTATCCAAAATATTAGCTGTACTAGTTACGCCCCATGAAATTATTGAACGAGGTAATGTACTTTCTACCTTATTTAAGATAAATTTTGCATAACTACCTGTTAAAGTATTATGCTGTGCATACATTAATGAATGAGGTTCATAAAAACTATCCCAATAATCCCCATCCATTCCCGGTAAAATCTTCTCTAACATTTTTACAAACTGTTCTCCTGTAACATATGACTTATAGTTAGCGTTAGAAGGTTCAATAATTTTATTTGTTAACATATAAGAAACATAAGGCTCCGCCCAGTAAGAATATGAGACGTTAAAAACTAAAGTGTTGCCATCAATAACTTCTGATTTAAAATTAGAGCCACCGTAATTAAGTAACTTATTCATATCAGGGAATTGGTTTTCTGTATCTGATTTTAATATTACCCCAATAAGTGAAATATCATCATACTCAGCATAAGCTACTATACAATACCCAGCTGGAGTATGAAATCCTGTTTTTGCTGCCACGGCATATTCATTAAAAAATTCGGTTTCTGAACGCAATACCTTTGCGGAATTAAGCAAAGAAATATTTGTGTTAGTATTAGTTTTCGTAAAATTATAACTAACAGTGCTAGCAATCTCGCGTAAAGTAGGAGAACTAAAAGCAAGCTTTGCAATAAGCGCAAGGTCATAAGGAGTAGTGTAATGCATAGGCTCATGATAGCCGTGAGGATTAACAAAGTTTGAATTAATCGCTCCAGCTTGGGTTGCCACATCGTTCATAATATTTGCAAATTCAGTAATGGAACCTGAATGAAACACTGCTAAATCATGAGAAACAAAATTATCTGAACTTAATAAAACAGCATGAATACCGTCAAGATAAGTGTATGTATCACCGACCTTAAGACCAATGTTACTGCTATCAGCAGGAACAATATCCTTACTACTCTGAGTCTGAGTCACAGTTGAAAATGGGTCTACTACATCCTGTAGCAGTATATAACTTGTTAAAATCTTCGTAGTACTGGCTGGATAGAATTGACTAAAAGGATTTTTACTATATAAAATAGTGCCTGAGTCAGCTTCTATTAAAATAGCACCTTCTGCAACTAAATCTAAAGTACTAGCAAACGTGACGGGTGTAACAAATAATAAAACTAAACTAAAAATTATTTTTTTAAGCATGGTTATCCTCCTTATATATTCATTTATATTATAATATATAGATTGGAATGTGAAAAGGAGAAAATTAAAAAAATTTGCTTTCTTATGAATGAAAAAAATATATCAGGCAATACTCTAGTAGTTAAGTAATATCTAAAAAAAAATTTTATAAGGAATTGTATTAAAAAATATTTTATGGTAATACTTTAATTACCGTAAGAAAGTTCGGTTATCAAATAAAAATATTTTATAAATTATTGTATAGGAAAATATTTTATGGTAATACTTTACTTATAATTAAAAATTAAAAGGAGAAATAAATTATGTATGAAGCATTAGACAACTTTCCACTAAGGAAAATCAACTTTGTAAAAACGAGGACAACTATACTTAAAGCAGTTAGCTATCTGCTAAAAGAGAAAAACTTTGCAGACATCACCGTAGATGAAATCTGCCAAAGGGCTCAAATTTCTAGAGGTACGTTCTTTAACTACTTCTCTACTAAAGAACATGTTTTCCATTACTATTTAAGAATTTTTACAGTTAAAATTGCATTGCGAATTGAGCAATGGGATGATGAGATGACTTTTGAAAATAAAGTAAAACAAATCTACGATTGGTTTAATGAGCAAGAGGAATATTCTAAATTTGTGGATAGTTATATAAGTTTCTTATTAAATGTAGGAGAAAATCAAAATGAAATGAAACTTACTGATGCTGAATTCGTTTATTTCTTCAAAGATATTAAAGAAGAAGATTATACAAAATATAATGCATTAACTATTCAAAAGATATTTGAAGATATAGCACAAACTGCTAAAAACAAAGGAGAAATTAAATTAGAGGTGGAACAGGAAGAGCTGGGCAATTTGTTATCGGGTGTATTAGTTGCAAGTTATCTAACAGACCATTTACAAGCAGATAAAAACCACTTAGCAATTTTCAGTAAAATTTGGAACAATTAATACAAGGAGTGCTTCTCGACGAGAGGTGCTCTATTTTTTGTTATAAGGTTCTAACATATAAGTAAATTAAAAATAAAGCTAGGTATAACTTCAACTACATTTGTTTACAAGGTTATTACAATATGTTAATATAATAGTAGAGAACATGACGAAAGGGGGAACGATGCCATGAGATGCCCGATTTGTAAAAGTATAGAACATTTATGCGAGGAAGTTAACTTAGAATACGGTGAAGTAATAGGCTACCATTGTACCGCATGTGGATTCGATAGTGAAGAAGTTATTACTGTTGATGAAATAGATTAATCGTACATATGTTAATTAATTATAACATGTGAGCGTACATATATATGAATATAGTTGAACGTTTATAAGTATATCTCTTGGGGGATATACTTGTTTTTTTTGCGTACAGACTAGTATATATGGGAAATATTTGTATATACATATGAATAGGCTTTGTATAACTTGTAAAAAATGGGCTATGGAGAATTTTTCTCTAATACCTGTTTTTTTATACTAAACTATGATAGACTATACAGAGACCATATAGAAATTGAGGTGAAGGAGCTTGAAGAGAAATAACATTTTGTACGTGTTAGTGTTTTTTACATTAATGTGTAGCACTATTTTTGCAACACCTATTAAACATGAAATTGCTCTAGAATATGGACTTTACAACAGCGAACAAATTATAGATATTGAACTCGCAATAGAAGAAAAAATTACAGACGCTGAACTCGCAATAGAAGAATCTATACCACAATACATTACTAATGAACTCGTAAATTCCAAAAGCGAATTTGAAGTTTTTGCTTCTTACGATTTATACCAAAGAAAACAAACATTATTAGGAATAATAGATGAGTTAGAAATTGAAGTAGAACAGCAGATTATTGAAATAGAACAAAATGTAATAGAAGAAGGGCTCCAGGCTACGGACGAGCCGGAATTAAGTAGTGAAGAGAAGGCAGTTGTGCCACCACCAGCTGAACCAACTGGAAAATATGCATACTTAACATTTGATGATGGACCTAGTGACAATACTATATTAATATTAGATTGTTTGAAAGACTATGATATTAAAGCGACGTTTTTCGTTTTACATGTGCCAGGTAGAGAAGATGTGTATAGGAGAATTGTAAATGAAGGTCATACAATCGCACTACACTCAAGTACACATGAATATTCAGAAATATATCAAACAGTAGATACTTATTTAGCGGACATTAAGAATTTAGAAAATGTTATCGTTGAAAACACAGGGGTTACGCCAGTGATACTAAGATTTCCAGGTGGTTCTAACAATACAGTAAGTCACCAATATGGCGGTAGTGATATTATGCCAAATATTATTGAGGCAACTAATGCAGCAGGGTATATATATTTTGACTGGAATGTTGATTCACAAGATGCGTCTAAGATTACACAAGAGAAAGATATAATAGTAGATGCAGTTCTTAGCCAATCAGCTAATAAAACACAGCCAGTGATTCTAATGCATGATTCTAAATTTAAAACTACCACTCCAGAAGCGTTGCCAGAAATTATAGAAGGGTTAACACAGTTAGGATTTTCGTTTGAGAAAATAACTGCTGAAACGCCAGTGGTACAATTTAGCTTGAAAAAGGAATGATAGCTCGTCTCACTTAAAAATAGAGAATCCTATAAGTAGATACTACTGGAAATAATAGCCTAATAGTATAAAATATCATATATTAACAAAAACTAGCCTTACTAACTATAATAAAGAGGTGATTAGTATGCAAAGTTACCACTGTAGAAGTTGTGGGTATGATATGACAGGGACAGAAAGATTATCTAATAGTACTGAAACGATTGGATTTGTTCCGTATACAGGGTTTGACCAGGAAGTGTTCCCAATGTCATTAATGGCAACATCGGAGAATACAATTACGTGTCCTAACTGCGGACAGGTGGGGCATTGGGTATAAGAGAAAGGGCAAAAATTGCCCTTTTTTTTTGTAAAAAAGATGCATGATTTATGTAAAAATGATATAATGGAGTAAGTTGTTAGCTTGTCTTATAGTCCAATAGAATTAGGCAAAAACTTGCCTTTTTTTATGCAAAAAAAGATGCATAAATTAAATTAAGATGGTATACTTAGGCATATAATATATTAGATGGGAGATGATCCGTATCTAATGAACAAAAGAGAAAATGCAATACTTCTTCCGAGGAAATACGGAAGTTCTAAGAAAGTTTATAAAAAGGAGGAAGCTACTAGGCAGAAGAGCCCTTATTTTTAGTAGCAGACTTTGGATGGAGATACCAATTAATGCAATAGGTTTTTCTGATATAACAGAACAAGAACATTTAAACAAATTAGTAGAATCAATAATGCAAAGTCCAACACACCAAAATATTGCACGAGATAGGAACAAAATACAAATAGCTGAATATAGAAAAAAAGTTGCGCCGCATACTTATGTGATGGTTAGGGTAAGTGTAGAAGATGACATAAGAAGTACTAGAGTTAATGTTGAAGAATGTGAGGCTTATGTTGAGGCTACACTGGAAGCGGAGTTTGAAGAGATTGAGGTTGAATGTGTAGATGATACGTTGTATTATGTAATATGCGAGGAAAAAAACACAGCAATGCAGATAATCTTTTGGATGCAAAATTTAGTAGAGTATCTTAATGCAACTGATAAGGGTAGACCGATAATAGGCGCTAGCATTTTGGGGATTGCGCTTGAGGGGACCATTATATTACCTATTTTAAAAGATGAAGAAGAGCTAGAATTTGAGATTTATGAGAGAGATAAGCTACGTGAGATTGTAGATAGAATAAAAGAGGGTGACGAAGAGGCACAGGCACAGTTAGAAGAGGAAGAAAAAGAATTAGATGAGCAACTAATGGAGAGACTTAAAGAAGAAGATTTCTTAAGTATAATGAGCGGATACTTTATTCCACTTACTTATGATGAATCCATGTATGCTATACTAGGTGATATTACTGATATTAAAGAGAGAAAAAATCAGGATACGGGCGAGGAGATGTACGTATTTAACTTAGACATAAATAGCATGAACTTAGAAGTGGTCATCAACAAAAAGACTTTAATTGGCATGCCAACAGTAGGTATGAGATTTTTGGGAAGTTGTTGGTTACAAGGCCAGATACTTATGGGTTAATTTATGAGGCGATTATGCCTCTTTTTTTTTAGATAAATAGTACAGTGGTTAATATAGTTAAAATTTTGACAGTAAAAATAGAAATTTTATGATAAATATAAAAACTGTATTAAAACACATTTATATATTGACTTTTAGAGTTAGTAGTGATAAACTAACCTAAATGATAAACATAGGCATCTGGTCATATTTGTTTAGGATTATCATTTATATGTAAATCTAAAAGGCGCTGTTAACTTAATATGAACTTGAGAAGTTTTGCGGAGGCTTAAGTAACGATTGTCCGAATCTTAAGAAACTTTTCATACTTTAACTTAACACGACTAACTAAAATATTTGGAGGGAATTGAAATGAAATTAAGAAAATTTGTATCGTTTGGTTTAGCAAGTGTATTATCTCTATCTCTATCAGGGTTTGTCTACGCATCTGAAACAATTACTGTAGAAGGTTATGATGCTGATAAAAACATTATTGACATTGAAGTACCATATGCGCCAGAAACAATTATTACGCTTGACTATGTGGCTCTTGATTTAATTTATGCATTAGGCGAGCTTGATAAAGTTGTAGGTGCAGCAATGAGTTCAGCACCATCTTATTTAGCAGAGGTTTTAGAGGATACACAGATTGTTAATTTAGGTGGATTAAAAGAGTATGACCTTGAAGAAATGATGTCACTTCAACCAGATATTATATTTTCTAGCGGCCGCACAATTAGTGCATATGACATGCTTACTATGATTGCACCAACTATTGCATCATCTTTAGATTATACAAATTATTATGATAGCTTTAAAGAAATCACGGTTAGAAATGCATCTATTTTAGGATATGCAGATGCAGTTGATGAGACTCTTGCTGAATATGACGCTAGAGTTGAAGCGCTACAAGAAGCTGCTGAAGGAAAGACTATGATTTTAGGATTAACAACTAATGGTGGATTTTCTACACTAGGCAATGAATCGCGTGCTTCAATACTTGGTACAACAATTGGTTTTGAGAACTTGGCTATTGATGTAGATGCAACTCATGGAAACGCTTCATCTTATGAGTTATTAGTAGAGCTTGATCCAGACTATATATTTGTTATTGATAGAGATACTGCTACAAATGCAGAAGGAGCTTCTCCTGCGCAGCAGTTGTTAGATAACGAATTAGTTCATATGACTCAAGCTTGGCAAAACGATAATATTATTTACTTAGATCCTTCAGTATGGTACTTAGCTGAGGGTGGATTATATGCAATGGACATAATGCTTGCAGATATCGAAAGTGCATTTCCAGAGTTAATTAAAGAAACAGAACAATTAGAAGAAGTATTAGACGAAGAGTAAAAACAAGATAGCGCTCCCTTATAACTTAGGGAGCGTTATCTGTACCAAGAAAGGAGTGGCGATGATACGTAAGTATAGATTAGCAATAATTTTAGCAGTTATATTATTTGTGCTATCATTTTTATCACTATTTGTAGGAGTGTTAGATATAACACCAATATTAAAAGGGGATTTTGAAGCATTTGAAATAGTACTTATTTCACGGTTACCGAGATTGATGGCAATTATATGTACAGGCGTGGGAATGAGTATAGCAGGGTTAATAATGCAGCAGTTATGTATGAATAAATTTGTTTCGCCAACAACAGGAGCGACTATAGCATCAGCGCAGCTAGGTCGGTTACTAGCTATGCTAGTATTTACTGGAACTACCCTAGCGCAACAAACTTTAATGTCATTTGCCTTTGCGCTACTTGGAACATGGATTTTCGTTTGGCTAATACAAACGATTAAATTTAAAGACGTAATTATGGTGCCATTAATTGGGATTATGTTTAGCAATGTAATAGGCGGGGTTACAAGTTATTTTGCTTATAAATACAATATGACACAAGCTTTAAGCGCAATATTAGTAGGGGACTTTTCATTAATAATTAGAGGGCGTTATGAAATTGTATATTTAATAGTACCATTAGTAATAATAGCTTACATCTACGCTAACCATTTTAACATTGTAGGAATGGGAGAAAACTTTGCCAAAAATTTAGGAGTTAATTATAACCGTATGATGTTTTTTGGATTATCAATAGCGGCATTAATAACTGCTAGTATCGTGGTAATAGTAGGGACAATATCTTACATAGGACTTATTGTGCCAAATATCGTATCGATGTTTAGAGGAGATAAAATACAGGGCAGCTTAGTTGAAGTAGGATTAGTGGGTGCAATATTTGTGCTTATTTGCGACGTAATTGGCAGATTAATAATTTTCCCATATGAATTGCCAATAGATTTAGTTGCTGGAGTAATAGGAAGTATTTTATTCTTAGGTATAATGTATAGGAGACTAAGAGTGCCTAAGCCAAAAATAAGAGTTGAAGGGAGATAATTATGGTAGCGAAAAGAAAAAATCGAATTAGTATGTTACTGCTAATACTTTGTTCAATAGGATTAGTATTTACGTATTTAACAATTAATGTAGACCCTAGATTTTATGACTTTGCTATGATGTTAAGAAGGCCTAAAATGATAGGAATGATATTAGCAGCGTTTTGCATAGGAACTGCTAGTATTGCGTTTCAATCGGTTATTAATAATTATATAGTAACACCATGCTTGCTAGGTATGAATTCGCTTTACATTTTAACTAATACAGTAGTTGCTTTTACTTTAGGAACTTACCACCCAATGTTTATGAATGCCAATGTTTCATTTATAACTAACGTAGTAATAATGTCTGTAGCAGCCACTATTATTTATGGGTTTATGTTTAGGGTAACAAACTATAACGTATTATATGTATTACTATCTGGCACAGTTATGGCTACGTTATTTGGGAGCATCTCAAGTTCGCTTATGAGAATGATTGACCCTAACGAGTATTTGACATTACAAGCGAATTTAATTGCGGGATTTAACAATGTTAATTCTGACATTATTGTAATGGCTGTAGCTATGATTGTTGCTACAATAGTTTTGTTTTATCGCGACATTAAACTACTTGATGTAATTACGCTTGGTAAAAACCAGGCAATAAACTTAGGAGTGGATTACGATAAAACTATTTCGAGAATTTTATTAGCTGTAGCGATATTTATATCTATAGCAACAGCATTAGTGGGGCCAATTTCATTTTTAGGACTTATATTAGCTAACGTTGCTAGACAAATGTTTTTAACGTTTAAACATAGTTACTTAATGATGGGGTCATTTTTAGTTGGAGTAGTTATTTTATTATTTGGCCAGACGTTAATAGAGCATGTATTTAACTTTAGTACTGTTATTTCAGTATTTATTAACCTTTTTGGTGGTGGATACTTTTTATATTTAATTGTAAAAAATAAAGGAGCGTAGGATATGGTAATACGCAATTTAACAAAAGCTTATGGCGATAAAGTTGTAGTGAACAATGTTTCTTTCGAAATTCCTCAAGGTAAAGTTATTTCCTTAATTGGCCCAAATGGCGCTGGTAAGTCTACTGTACTAAATATGGTTACAAGACTTACACCTAGAGATAGCGGGGAAATCGAATTTTTTGGTAAAGATATTAAAGATTGGAAGAGTAAGGAGCTATCTAAAAAGCTAGCTATTTTAACCCAAATAAATCATATTCAAATGAAGCTTACTGTAAAAGAACTAGTTGGATTTGGCAGATTTCCTTATAGCGGCAGCAGATTAACTGAGCATGACCATAAAAAAGTGGCTGAAGCAATTAAGTATATGGAGCTTGATGAATTTGAAGATAGATTTATTGACCAGCTATCTGGTGGGCAGCGACAACGTGCGTATATTGCCATGGTTATTGCACAAGATACGGATTATGTGTTTTTAGATGAGCCGACTAATAATTTAGATATTTATCATGCATCTAATATGATGCAGATTGCGCGTAGGCTATGTGATGAACTGGGTAAAACTGTAGTTTTAGTTTTGCATGAAATTAACTTTGCTTCTACATATTCAGATTATATTGGTGCGTTTAAAGACGGTTACCTTAGAATTTTTGGTACTGTAGAAGAAGTTATGACACAAGAAGTTTTAAAGGATTTATATAACGTGGACTTTGAAATAATGGAGATTAACGGAAAACCCATTTCTATTCATTACTAACTTTTTGTTTGAAATACAAATAGGCTACCTGCTAAATCTGGTAGCCTATAGTCTTTATTTTCTAAATTTATCCCGACATATTTTTGTTAAAGCTATATAAGTTCTGTACTATTTGTATAAACTTAGTAGAGTGTAGTATATTTCCTAGCATAGTTCTCCTTTGTCCCACCATCTTTGAGGCATCAATAAGTTGTACCTGCCCTAGTCTATGCTCTGGTTTATCCTTCGGAACAATCCAAATATAAGTTGTAATACCAGTATTATAAAATGTATCCGTTGATAACTGAATTATTGCATCTAGCCAATCATTTTCTATTAGGTAACGCCTTATTTCGCTTTCGCCACCCCCTGCATCACCACTAAAGAGCGGTGAACCATGCCCGTATCTTTTAACTTTGCTAAACCATTTTGCATAAATATCATTTGCCCATCAGATATTTTTGGTAGCCCAGCCATAAACCTTCCCTTGTCTCCTAGTTATAATTTTTAGATTTATTATATTATACCCCATCACAATAACAAACAATACCTAATCAAACGTAAAAAAGACGAGTCAGCTTACTGATTCGTCTATTAATTTTATCTATTGTTATAAAAGTAAAATTTACGCTACTAATTATTTTTATTAAAGAAATTGGATGAGTTGTATTAAGGACAAGACTTGTACACATATATTGTACAAGGGCTAAACTCACAAAAAGGAAGGTGATATAATGATAACTAAATTTTTCAAACTTGAGGAACATGGTACAAATGTAAAAACCGAACTAATAGCGGGAATCACTACTTTCATGACAATGGCGTACATATTAGCTATAAATCCGGCAATACTTTCGGTAACTGGAATGGAAAGTGGAGCTTTATTTACAGCAACAGCACTAGCAGCTATTATAGGAACAGTGTGTATGGCACTATTTGCAAATTACCCATTTGCATTAGCGCCGGGAATGGGACTTAATGCATTTTTTGCTTTTTCTGTAGTACTAGGTATGGGAATTAGTTGGGAAATGGCATTGGCAGCAGTATTTGTGGAAGGTATTATATTTTTATTAATGTCATTATTTAATTTAAGAGAAGCTATCTTTAAAGCAATACCTACTAGCTTAAAACATGCAGTGGGCGCAGGGATTGGGATATTTATAGCGTTTATAGGATTTCAAAATGCAAATATCACTATTTTAGATAGCTCGACTAAAGTAACTGTATTTGAAATTACTAAATACAATGCATTGTTCCCTAGCGAAGCTTATAGTTTCTCAAATGTAGGTATAACAGTGGCTTTAGCACTTGCAGGAGTTTTATTAACAGCAATAATGCTTGCCAAAAATGTGAAAGGGGCTATTTTATGGGGAATGCTAATTACTTATTTTATCGGACTAATTTGTGAATTTACAGGAATATATGTGCCATACTATCCAGTTGATGCTAATAACATTGCATTTTATTCATTAATACCCGATTTCTCAAATGGGCTAAGCATTCCAAGTATTAAGCCATTATTATTTAAATTAGATTTTAGCATGTTGTTAACAGCAGAATTTTTTGCGGTAGTTCTTGCCTTTTTATTTGTGGATTTATTTGATACGTTAGGAACGATTATTGGAGTATCATCAAAAGCGAATATGTTAGATGAAGATGGCAACTTACCACGCATTAAAGGTGCATTGATGGCAGATGCAGTAGCAACAACAGCAGGAGCGTTGATTGGCACATCTACAACAACAACTTATGTAGAAAGTGCAGCAGGGGTATCAGCAGGCGGTCGCACAGGTTTAACAGCTTTAGTAACAGCTATACTGTTTGCTCTATCCTTGTTTTTATCACCTATATTTTTAGCTATGCCTTCATTTGCAACTGCTCCAGCGCTTATAATAGTAGGATTTCTTATGATAGGTTCGGTTAAAGAAATTAACTTTGAAGAAATATCAGAAGGATTGCCAGCATTTTTAACCATTTCAGCAATGGCCTTCACTTATAGTATTTCAGAAGGGATTGTATTTGGAGTAATTTCATATGTAGTAATCAATGTGGCGACACGTAGATTTGATAAACTAAACTGCTTATTAGTAGTTATCGCTATTTTGTTTTCAATAAAATATGTTGCTAGCGATTATTTTGCATATTTAGCATTACCAATAATCGTAGTGGCGTATATAATAGCAAAACTTAAGTAATTAGAGGCGTTACCTATTTTTACACAATAAAAACCCCCTAGACCTTTAGGCTAGGGGAGATTTTTGCTATGCTTTTATCTAAATTAGGCATCAAGTCCTTTCCTAATAAGATGATAAACTGTTTTTGAAAAAGTAGGTAAATTGTGCTTTAGCTTATATTCTTCTATTCTAATTACTAAATCTATAGGAAATTTTATTAGTTTTGGTACTCTTTCCATTGTTTGCTCCTTTCAGCAGAATTAAAATATCTATTGACATCTTTTGATACTGAATATATACTTTTAGCATATCAAAGAAAGGAGATAGAGTCAATGAAGAAAAAAAATAAGTTTAGAATCTATTCTGCTGAACTATAAAATGAACCACTAAATAAAACATGTCGGTTATCATTAAAAAATAGTTAATTCTTTAACATTATTAAGGAAGTTATTATTAAATTAACGCAAAGTGAAAGTCTTACGTATGAGCCGGGGAAAAGATAGCGATAATATTAAAATCTTATCTATTATTATATTTGCTTATAGTCTAAAATATTAATATATGCTATTTTTACAGAATATAAATAGTAAAAGGTAACACTTTTAAATTATTAGAACCGTAAACTTACGGCATGAACAACTGTTAAGAGACATCGGTAAAGGTATTAGAATTAATTTTGATTTTTTAAAATAAGAAGGGAGGGCGTTACAAGTTATAAAATTATAAAGGCTTGATGCATTCTATCAATATTTTATATACATCAGGCGAAAACCAAAAGTACTCAAGTTGCCTCGGCAAAATAGGGTAAACTTTATAGAGTTTTATAACTTTTATGTAACTAAATTATGATAACAGCATTAGGAGAAATTTTAATAGATTATACATCAAAAGAACCAGATATAGTCGAACAAAACGCAGGAGGTGCGCCAGCAAATGTATTAGCATGTGTTGCTAAATTTGGGTTACCCACAGCGTTTATAGGTAAGGTTGGCGACGATACACAAGGGCATTTTTTAAAAGAAGTAATAGAAGAGGAAGGAATTGATACTAGCGGACTTATAGTGGATAAAAATTATTCAACTACATTAGCACATGTATCATTATCAGAAACAGGAGAAAGAAGCTTTACGTTTGAAAGAAACCCAGGAGCAGATACGCAGCTTACTAAAGAGGAGTTAAATCAAGATATACTATCTCGAACTAAGATATTTCACTTTGGCTCGCTGTCATTAACGAATGAGCCAGCACGGGAGGCAACTTATGAAGCTATAAAAATCGCCAAACAAAATGGCGCAATTATATCTTATGACCCTAATTATAGAGCTTTATTATGGGAGTCGCAGGAAGCAGCGATGGAGCAGATGAGAGGGCCACTTGAATTAGTAGATATACTTAAAATTTCAGACGAAGAATGCGAGCTTATAACTGGGCATGATGATATAAATGTAAGCTGTAAGCTATTGCTTAACCAAGGAATAAAGGTTGTTGTAATAACACTAGGTAAAGCTGGTGCTTTAATTGGTCATGACGGGAAAGTTAGACATGTGGTTGGATGTGGTTCAACTGGTGTAGTGGATACAACTGGTGCAGGTGATTCGTTCTGGGGTGGCTTTTTATATTCTTTGTATAACATTGAGTTTGAGAAAGTAGATATTATCCAATTAGCTGAATGTGCTAAATTTGCTAATGCAGTGGCAAGTTTATGTATTGAAGAGTTTGGAGCAATTAAAGCTATGCCTACGTTGGAACAAGTATACAGTAGACTTAGAGGCGAATAACATGAGATTTTAGATTGAGAAATTTCTATTGAGGTCAACTACTCCCACTTATAGAAGTGGGAGCTTGTAAAAGCTCGGTTGACTAGGCTAAGCATTTATTTGCTCCGTTATATTTGATATAGACACCATAGAATGATACCCTAGTTCTATGCAACTGTCGTGGCTCTGTAAACAGTCCTAAAGAGT
>MDSQ01000028.1_pt1 | contig 34343 bp, 34 predicted proteins | sample 1008251 | NCBI WGS metagenome assembly MDSQ01 (sample SAMN05526597, study PRJNA338239) | gut metagenome | isolation source: Hindgut content | host: Naso unicornis | place: Saudi Arabia: Red Sea | collected 2016-05
ACCTAATGATTGGTAGTTTAAGTACGCAGGAATCATACCAGCGTCAAACCACATTGTAAATACTAAAAGGAAGTTGAAGAAACGTCTTCCCCAAAGTCTTTTTCTTGATAAAACATAAGCTCCAGGAGCTGAAAGGAACATACTCCAAACTACCCCGAAGAAAGTGTAAAATAATGTGTTGGCATATGACGTCCAGAAAATTGTATCTTGTAAAACAAACTCGTATGCATCTACTGTAAATTCTTTTGGAAATAATAAAACTTGCCCCATATCTACCATTCTACCAGAACTTAGTGAGCTTGATAAAACATAGATAAATGGATAGACAGCTACTAAACCTAGTATTCCCAGTAGGACATAGATAAAGTTTGTTAATATAACGTCGCCTGATGTTTTCTTATTCATATCTCTACCCTCCTACCACAATACTGTATCTGACATTTTTTTACTTACTCTATTTGCTCCAATAACTAGTGCGAAACCGATTACAGAGTTAAATAGACCTGCTGCCGCTGCTAATGAGAAGTCACTACTTCCTGTTAGTCCCAAACGGTAGATATAAGTACTTAAAACGTCTGCTGTTTCATACGTAACTGGTTGATAAAGTAAGATAACACGCTCGTAACCAACTGATAACAAGTTACCAATTTTGATGATTAACATTGTGATAATTGTCGGTGCAATACCTGGAATACTTACATATAACATTTGTTGTAACTTAGTTGCACCATCTACTTTTGCTGCTTCATATTGCTCTGGTGAAATCGCACTTAATGCTGCAAAGTATACGATTGAGCCAAAACCAACTTCTTTCCATACACCTGCAATAATGTAAACAGGTCTAAACCATTCCGGCTTCGTCAGGAAATAAATTCCTTCGTTTAATATGCCCATTTTCATTAAAAGGATGTTGATAATCCCTGTATCTGGTTGTAAGAAAGAAACAACGATACCTGCTAAAATAACTTCTGAAAGGAAGTGAGGTAGGAACATAGCTGTTTGAACCCCTCTTCTAAATAAACCGTCTTTTACTTCATTGAAGAATAAAGCTAAGATAATTGGTAATGGGAAAGTGAATATTAATGAGTACACACTGATGATAATCGTGTTTTTAAACGCTCTCCAGAAATACATAGAGCCACTACCAACAAACAATTCTCTAAAATTATCAAACATTACCCATTCGCTACCAGACATACCTCTAAATAAGTTGTAGTCTTGGAAAGCGATAATCAAACCATACATAGGTTTGTATGCAAATAACAATAACCACGCCATCAATGGAAACATTAATACCCACAATCTCCAGTTATGTTGTATAATCTCAACCGCTCTTGATTTTTTTTTCATCGCTGTTTCACCTCTCTTTTATTTTACAAAAACTGCCCCCTAATTTAGCTTATAGTAAATAAAGCCTAATTAACTAAAAAGACTAACTAGACTTTACTCACTGATTAATTCTTATTATCTGAAGTCTTGGCCACCATTGATTTGGATTACTTCCCCAGTAAGGAAAGAAGCCTTATCAGATACTAAGAATTCAATTACTGTTGCAACCTCTTGAGGCTCTCCTAATCTCTTCATAAGGATTTGGTTTTTCCATCCTTCAACAATGCTTCTATCTGTAGCAGCGTGGAAAGGAGTATCGATTGTTCCTGGAGATACTGCATTAACTCTGATTCCGTATTCAGCTAAGTCTTTAGCTAAACTGATAGTCATGTTTAATACTGCAGCTTTAGATGCTCCGTAAATACCAGCTCCTGGGCCACCGCCGTTATAAGAAGCGATTGACGCATAGTTAATGATTGATGGATTTTCACCTTTTTTAAGGAATGGAATAGCTGCTCTTGTAGCATAAAATACGCTGTCCATGTTTAAGGCCATAACTTTGCGGTAGAAATCAGTAGTCATTACTTCGTATCTCATTCTTCCACCAAGACCGCCTACATTGTTAACTAGAACGTCGATTTTGCCATATTTTTCGCCAACTTGTTTAACAGTTTTGTCAGTGTCTTCTTCGTTAGTAGCATCAGTTTTGATGTACTCCGCCTCGATACCGTTGTCACTTAATTGCTTAACTGCCTCTGCACCTTGGTCATCGAAAAGACCTGTTACTACTACTGTGTAGCCAGCTTTGCCAAGCTCTTGTGCTACTGTTAAACCTATTCCTGATGTTGCTCCTGTAATTAATGCGATTTTTTTCATGTTTTTACTTCCTCTTTCTTAATATAAATTTATAAATAGTATGGTGATAACTCGGTCCATTAGGGAGGAGAGAGTCAGCACCATATTATTATCAAATTAATTACTTAGAATATCTTATTGCTCCGCAATTTCTAAGTAAGTAGTGTAAGCTTCTTGATAAGCGTTAACTAATTGGCTTATGCCTAATTTTTCACACTCAGCTAAATAAGTATCCCACTCAGCGTATACTAAGTCTGGGTCACCCATTATCCATCTCATAGTCATTTCATCTTGGTAAGCAACTAAGTTTGCTCTTGTGTTATCAATTACATTTTTTTGATCTTCAGTCATTGATAATGGTGGCATTTGAAGTACGCCATAGTCGCCTTCGTTGTATAAATCCACCCCTGCACGGCCTACTTCATGAGTCCATTGATACTCATAGTCATAGTCCATCCAGTAACCATGTTTAAGTTGTGCACCTATTTCTGATTCTAGGTAAGTGTTAACAGCAACATCACCATTTAATACTTCTTCAGTGAATGTTGGATGGCCATCTACTAATTCATAGCTTATGCCTTCGATACCGTAGTTACTGATAATACGTCCGTAATCAGAGAAGAAGTAATCCATATAAGCGAATAATTCTTCTGGATTTTTACAGTTATGAGATACTGCCCAACCGTCTGGTCTAACTTTTAGTCTTGAATGTTCTTCCCATTGGTTGCCATTTTCTGTGATTGGTGGTGCAAATACTCCAAAATGGAAGCCATCTATACCAGCAGTATCGTTATATGCTGAAGTTGATGCAACCCACTCATGTGTTACCCCACCAATATCACCTGGTAAGTATTCACGACGAGCTGCATTACCTTTTGTGAATATCTCTTTATCTATAAGACCCATATCATACCATCTTGAGATGTTATAAATACCTGTTTTAAATTCATCTGCTGTCCAAGCATGGTATACTGTTCCGTCTTCTCTTGGGATAACCCTTTCAGTAGAAGCATCTTGGCCATAACATCTTGCATCCCATAAGTTAACAAGACGCATCATTTCTGTATACTTATCATTGAAGTATGGAATTTCATCTTTTAACCCATTTCCGTTAGGGTCATCATCTCTAAATGCAATTAGTACATCTTCTAGTTCTTGTACCGTAGTAGGAACTTCTAAACCTAAGTTGTCTAACCAGTCCATACGGATAAACCATGTACGTGCAGTGTCGCCATCTTGAATATATGGAATATGATAGATATTTCCATCGTAAGCAGTGATTACCGCTTCTACGTCTGGATTATCATCTAAGTACGCTCTAAAGTTTGGAAGATAGTCCCAGTAGTCGTTTAGCGCATAGAACGCTCCGTCTGGTCCGTATTCCATAAAATAAGTAGTAATGTTATTTCCACCATATAAGTCATCTGGGAAACCATCTACAGCTTGTAGCTGGAATTGCTCAACTGAGTTAGTACCAACGATGTTACCTGTGTTTACTAAAGAGATGTTTGTAATTTCAGCCATTTCTTGGAATACTGGCCAAGATGGATCAAATACGTACATATCTCTTGCATGGTAGTGAAATCTATAAGTCATAGCGTTGTCCAATGGGAATACTACCCCTGTTGGCGAACCATATTCATCTACGAATGAGCCACCACTGCCATCTGAAGATGCGCTAGATGCACTTGGAGCTGGAGTTGAAGAGCTTGATGAACTGCTATCACTGCTAGAACACCCTGCTAATGTACCCATACTTAAAGTTGCAATGAGTAGTAATACAAAACTTTTTCTCATAATTTTTCCTCCTTAAAATTTGCCTAATTTTCTTGAAAAATTGTCACAATTTTTGATAATTATGTAACAATGTCGTATTACTATGAGTGGCGTTCACTTCATAAATACGAATTAACTACATTATAAACTAATAATATTAGGATGTCAATAGATTTTTAATAATTTTTCATAAATTCTTCATTTTTTTATTTATAAAACCTACATACCATTAGCTATACTTCTTAAATTTTTTCATCAACTTTACGAGTTTTGAGTAATTTTATCTACTTTAAATATACGTGCTCTGCGCACAAATATTATTATCATAGATAATGTTGCACTAAAAATGTTGCTAATTAACATCGCATACCATATACCATATTCAGCTAACCCCCATATAGGCATAGTTAGAAACATTACTATAGGTACTCTAAATAAGTATATTCTTAGTACACTCACTGTTAAGTTGTAAGTAGTTAAAGTCGTCCCTTGGAATAATCCCATTGCGACTTCCATTACCGCCCACGGTATTACTGAAGCGGTATATACGCTCATTGCGTTAATCATATGTTGATAAGTTGGGTCAGCTGGGTCTACGAATAGAGCAGCTATTGGTTCTTTAAATGGTAGCAGAACTGCGCATGAAAATAGAGCAAATCCAACTGCTAGTATTAATGATTTTTTGATTGCTTCTTTAACTCTATCTACGTTTCCGGCCCCCATATTTTGGGCTACTATTACTGCTAGTGCTGTACCAAAGCCTGCTGTTGCCTTAAAGAATATTGTGTTAACTTTATTTGTAAGTCCATATGCAGCTAATACAGCTTCGCCATAATCTAGTACATATTTGTTAACAATTACAAACCCAAATGATACCATGGATTTTTCTATTATTAGTGGAAATGATACAAAGGCTATTCTTTTAATTAAGTCAAGTCTAGCTCTAACTTTTTTTAGGTTTACTAAAGCATCTTTTGCAAAGAATAGACCGTAAAACGCTCTCATGGAACAGCATACTTTTGCTAGCAAACTGGAAAGTCCTAATCCTAATAAGCCCATTTTAAACACTAGGATAAAGATTACCGAAAAGACTACTTTTAGTATAAGCGATAACATGTTTATTTTCATGGTTTCTTGTGTGTCGCCATGTGCACGTCTAATTGCTAAGAATACTAATGTTACATACCAAAATGGTACACTTAGCGCTAACATTCTATAATAAGTTTCGCTAACTTCTAAAAGGCTTGGTGTAATTGAGGCTCTAATTAAAATGGTTTGAGAGAAGACGGTGCTACCTATACCAATTATAAGTCCTAGTATTAGCCCTATCATGGAAAGTTGTTCGATTGAGTGTTTTACTTTTTCTTCATCTCTTTCTCCTAAATACCGTCCGACTATACTACCCCCAGCTATTGCTAAGCCTACTCCAATTGCGTTTAAAGTTTCATATATAGGAGCTACAAATGTAACAGCTGCTATTTCTAAACTACCTATATAAGCTACAAATAGACTATCAATTATTCCATAAAAACCATCTATTAAGTTGGTGATTATAATAGGAATACTTATAGCTATCATGACTTTCATTAGGTCTCCACCTAATATGTCCTCCGATGATACTTTTTTCATTGCTTTCACTCTATCACCCCTTCTATTTGTGGACCAAAGCATTGCATCATCCTTAGAGGGGCATTTGTTGTATTTGTTATATGAAGTTCATTGATTGTAGCAGGTATAAAAAATTGGTCACCTGCATTTAGTAATTCTTTTTTAGACCCCACTTTAAGTTGGCCGTGGCCTTCTAGTATATACAATACTGAAAATTGGTCTGATAAATCTAAAGTTAATTCAGTTTTTACATCTATTGCATTTGCACTAAAAAATGGCGTATCTTTATATTTTATGACTTGCCTTATTTTATTTTGTGCTTTATCTGTAGTTTCAACGGGCTTTATAAACCACGTTTCATAAGTTTCTTCTCTAGTTTTTCCTTCGTAGTTAAAACAATCAAACATCTTATCAAAGCCTAGCCCCTGATGACAAAGAAAGTCATTTACTTCTAGACCACTTGGAGTTGTTCTTTCCACACGAATAGTGTAGTCGGTTGGTTCTTGTGTTTCTAGTAAAAAACAACCTTTCCCTATTGCATGCGGTACTCCCCCACAAATAAGAACTGCGTCTTGTTGCTTTACCTCAAACTTATGTAAACAATTTAACATTTGTTTTATGTCTTGCTTTTCAAATAGCTCTTTCCAATACTCACGAGTTATTCCTTCTTTAAAGCCTAAGTAAATATAAGGTTTTTCCACTTCGTTATCGTTGTTTAAGATGTACCAAGATTCAGTTTTACCATAGTGTGAACCAAATAGTTCCATAGCTTTTTGTCTATCCGGATGAACTTGTATTGTTAGCCGTTCATTAGAATCTATTAGTTTAACTAGTACCCCTGTATTAATTCCACATTGATTAATGTGGTTTTCTCCCAGACATTCAATTGGATTTTGCTCTATAAATTGTTTTAACGTTTGTTTGGGGTTTTGTGATAATACGCTCGCTCCCTCATTTGGTATATGTTCTCTGCCAATGTTTCTAGCCACCACCATAGATGCAATCCATTCTTCAGGCTCGTTTATTTTGTTTTGGCCCTGGAGTTCATTTAGAATGTCGCCGCCTTGATAAGTTCGCCAAACCCTATTGTAATTTAACTTTATAGGGAAATTTACCATTTTCGCTTTTCTCCTCTCCTAATAAGGTAAAATGTGCCTAATTTAAATCTACTCTCTAGTCTTAGGCTGTCATTTTAGTCTAACATTATTATACGTGGTTTATACACAAATTTCAATATATATTTTAAACTTAATGCTTATTTTTTGTTACACACTGAATAATAAGGTGAATTAAGCGGTGGTAGTTTTTACCAAATAGCTTGTACTATTGAGCTTCTTTAACAAGATTGCTACTAAAATGGTAATATTGATTGAGGATATTTTGTAAAAATTTTTATATTTTAAATTTACTCAACTTTACTAAATACAATGCGTTCTAGCCATTTGCATTAGTTAAAATGCTTTACCCCTATGTCCAGGCTGCATTTGTGTATTTAGTATAATTAGGCATAAAAAAAAACTACCACAAAATATGTGGTAGTTGATATTTATAACCTTACAAGTGTTGCTGGGTCAGAAATAATTTCTTCAACGTCAAGAGCATTTGCAATTCCCCAATACTCATCTCTTTGATAAGTCATGTAAAGCGCTTTAAGTACGATTAATACTTTTCTTTCTGTATGTAATTGATATACAGGTACTTTATCAGCTTTAATTTGAATTACATTTCCTCTAAGTTCTTTAGTAAATGTTTCGCCTTGATAAACTACTTGGTCGTTTGAGTTGTCGGTAAAAAATTCTATAAATCCTGCTTTATCTACTTCTGCTATTACCATCTGTTAATTTCCCCTTTGCTTACTAAATTATTTTTGTATAGTTTATATATTATATTGTACCAGTATATTACAATCAAATCAAGTTCATTTAACATGTTTTCACTTTTTTGTAACTTTTGTTTATTATCATTATTTATTTTTGTGCAAAAAAAATAGGACAATTTTCCATTTATCCTATTTTATATAGTTATTTTTACTCTATATATACTTTGTTTTTAGGCCATTAATACAGAAAAAATATTGTAAACATTAATTAGTATAACTATAATCATTATAGCATTAAATAGTTTAGATACTTGTTCTGTATTCATTTTCTTACTAAATATATCCCCAAGGAATCCCCCTACTATACCTCCAAATATCATATATCCCACTAGGCTTAGGTCGTATACGCCAAAACCTTCTGTTAATAACGTTGTTCCTAGTGTCGACATTTGTGAGAAAAATATTGTAAAGACTGAATATGTAGCTGCATCCTTTGAGTTACAGGAGAACAACAGAATTAATACCATTACATTTACAGGGCCTCCGCCAATTCCTAGAAAGGCTGATATTGTGCCCATGATTAAACCGGCTATAAAGCAAATTAATATATTGTGTGTATCAAATGTTTTTACTTTATCTTTATTTAAGCAAAATATAAAAACTACTATCATAAGTGTGGCTAAACATATTGATTGAATCATTTTTGCTGTATCTGGATTGCCTACTGCATTCATAAATAATTGAAATACTTTATTACCTGCTATACCTCCTATTACTGCGCCAAATGATAGTGGTAGCAATCTATCAAGTTCAAAGGTTGCTTTGTCTATAAATTTTTTTGTTAATGTAGCAATGGACATTGCAAATACTGTACTTGCGGATAATATTCCTATGGTTGCTATATCGTAGTGGCCAAACATATCTAATATGGGTTTGATTATCACTCCCCCACCAAGCCCTGAAATTGCACCTACTGTAGATGCTAGAAGTCCTATTGCTAAATATAATAATACCATGCTAAATCCCCCTTCATATCTAATGGTTATTTTCTATATAAATCTATAATACCTTGTGCTGTTAGGTTAAAGTGTTGCTGAAGTTGTGCACGTGTACCTGACCTGCCATACTGGTCATTTACTCCTAGGCGTTTTAATTTTGCATCGTTTGTTTCTGCTAGTATTTCGGCTACAGCGGAACCTAATCCCCCGATTATGTTATGGTCTTCCGCCGTAATTATATTTTTAGTTTTCTTTGCATACTGTGTTACTAGTTCCCTATCAATAGGTTTTACAGTGTGCATGTCAATGACTGCTGCTGATATACCTTGTGCTTCTAGTTGCTCACTTGCCTTAAGCGCCTCTGTAACTAACTCGCCTACAGCAATTATAGTTAAGTCTTTGCCATCTTTTAAGACGTTACCTTTACCAATAGTTATTTCTTCATTATTGTTGTATACATCTGCTGTTGCGCCTCTACCCATTCTTAAATATAATGGTTTATCAAAGTTTATTGCTTGTTTTACTAGCTGTGTAGTACTATACCCATCACTTGGCACAACTACTGTCATGTTTGGCATTGACCTCATAAGAGAAATGTCTTCTACAGTTTGGTGAGAAGCTCCATCTTCTCCTATCATAACACCGCCATGTGTAGCGGCTACTACTACCGGTAAGTTTGGATATGCGATTGAGTTTCTTATTTGCTCATATGCTCTACCAGCTGCAAACATGGCAAATGTGCTTGCGAATACTTTTTTTCCGCATGTAGCCATTCCTGCTGCGGTGCTCATCATATCTGCTTCAGATATTCCCATGTCAAAGAACCTTTGTGGATATTCTTTTTTAAAGTAACGTGTTTGGGTAGCTTCAGCCAAATCGGCATCTAACACTAAAAATTCATTATCCGGGGCTAGCGTTACTAGCGCCCTGCCGTATGCTTCTCTTGTTGATACGCTCATATTAATTACTCCATTCTTCTAGTGCTAAATTTTCTATACACATTTCTAGTTCTTCTAATGCTAAGTTTTCTAGACATCTATCGATTTCTTCAATTGAAGAGTCATCCATATCGTCTAATTTAATATCTAATTGTTCCATTGCTATGCTTTCCATATATTGTTCTAAGTCTTCCATATCTATCATGGTCTGCCCTCCAGCTCTTGTACAGGGATACTAGTTAATATTTGTGTTCCCGTAAAGTTTGTTACTCCTAGTGTATTTGTTACCCCTAACATATTAGCTACATCTATTATTTCTCTTTTAGTTGTTAAGCTTGGTAATTCAGGTGAATTTGTTAGTTCTTGGGTGTTGTTTGTTAAGTTTTCTAAATCTAGAGGTGAGACTATATTGTCTAACTCTTCTAAAATTTCATGCCACATTGTCATTGTTCCAACTCTTTCATTGCTAATTTATACTGCTCTTCATTTGGTGCACTGCCATGGAATCCAACTTCATCTTCCATAAATGATACGCCTTTACCTTTTACAGTTTTACAAATAACCGCTGTTGGCTTCCCTTTACATTTTTTAGCGGATGCAATAGCTGATTTGATTTCGTGTTCGTTGTGACCATCTATTGATAGTACATTAAACCCAAAAGCTTCAAATTTTTTATCAATTGGCCCTATACTCATAACTTCGTTAGTAGTTCCATCAATTTGTAGGCCATTTAAGTCTATAAATAAAGTTAGATTATCTAGTTTGTAATGTGCACAGCTCATTGCTGCTTCCCAAATTTGCCCTTCTTGGATTTCGCCGTCGCCGCAAATTACATATACTCTATAATCTTTTTTGTCATATTTAGCTGCTAGAGCCATTCCGTTAGCTATAGATAATCCTTGGCCTAGTGAACCAGTTGACATATCTACGCCAGCAATTTTGTTCATACATGGGTGCCCTTGCATGTCGCTATCTACTTTTCTTAAAGTGTTAAGGTTTTCGATTGGGAAGAACCCTTTTAGTGCTAGAGCGGCATATAGCGCTGGAGCTGCGTGGCCTTTAGATAACACAAGTCTATCGCGGTCAGGGTCATGTGGATTGGTTGGGTCTATGTTCATTTCATCAAAGTATAATACTGCTAATATATCACAGATTGATAGTGACCCACCCGGATGACCACTTTTTGCATGGTATATACTTTCTATAACTCGCCTTCTTAGTTCAATTGCAGTCATGTCTTTTGTCCTCTTACTTTCTGTAATACGCATATTTTGTGGCCCCACTAGCTTTTTTGCTGTGTTTTCAGTCATTGCTGTTATTCCTCTTACTTTCTAGTGATTTTAGTTTACTGTAGACTTCATTAAAAGATAGATCATGGTCTAATGCAATCCTTTTTACATCTTCATATTCAGGATATGCGTATGTCATATCACGATGAGTTACAATTTTAAATCTGCAATCTCCAAAACTTGTTGTGACTGTTTCTATACGTCTATCTAAAACTGTTCTTTCACATACGTATTTTCTAATCCCTATGGTGGATAAGTGTTTAAATAATATATCCTCAACTTCTTTTACTTTTTGCTTAGTACATAGTACGGTTATTTTTGTTGCTGCTCGGAGTTTCTTCATTATAATAGGTTGAGCAAATGCATCATTTACTCCTATATTTAATAATAATTCTAAAACAAATCCGATGTTTTCAGCTGTACTATCATCTACATTGGTTTCAATTACTTGTATGGTACTTTTTTTTTATCGCTGCTAAGTTGCATAACTCGTAAAATGTTAGCATGCTCAAAGTCTTTTTGACCTGTACCTATCCCTACTTTTTCTATGCTAAATTGCTCTGGTAGTGGCGCGGTTTTTAGAGCTGCTGCTATTGCTATTCCAGTTGGGGTTATCATTTCTGCTGTTGTATTTGTAATTTTTATAGCTAATCCGCTTTCTTTAGCAATATTAACTACTGCAGGAACTGGTACTGGCATTTTTCCATGTTGGCATTTGGCATAGCCTTGCCCTTCGTATAGTGTGGAAACTGCTATCTCGTCTATACCTAGGTTATCAATACACACTGCTACGGCCACAATATCTATAATTGAGTCAATGGCACCTACTTCATGAAAGTGCACTTGTTCTATAGGTTTAGCATGTGCTAAAGATTCTGCTCTAGCTACATAGTTAAAGATTTTTTTAGCTAGGTCTTTAGCTTTTGGGGTAATAAGTTCACCCGCGTCTATTATTTGTTCTATTTCTATTATACCTCTATGATGGTGCTCATGGTTAGTTAATAGAACATTAAAGCTAGCGCCGTCTATGCCACATTTTTGCCTACGACCAATTTCTATTTTGTATCCTTCTAATTTTAAGCTATTTAATGCATCTAATAGTATTTCTTGATTCGCACCTAAGTCTAATAGTGCGGCTACACTCATATCACCACTTATACCGCTGAAACATTCAAAGTATAACATCGCTTCACATCCTATTCTTTAGTATTATTAATTACTAGCCGGTTAATTTGCGTACTTAAATATCCTGCACCAAAACCGTTATCTATATTAACTACACTTATACCCTCAGCACATGAGTTTAACATAGTAAGCAGTGCTGCTACGCCGTTAAAGCTTGCGCCATAACCTACTGATGTAGGAACTGCAATGATAGGTTTATCAACCATACCAGCAAGTACTCCAGGTAATGCCCCTTCCATACCCGCAACGGCAATTATACAGTTAGCATTGTTAATATCGTTGATTTTAGAAAGTAACCGGTGAATACCTGCAATTCCTACATCGTATTCTCTAAGCACTTTGCTGCCAAAAAATTCAGCTACTTGCGCGGCCTCTTCGGCAACTGCAATATCTGATGTACCGCCTGTGCACACTGCTATTAAGCCTTTTTGTTCCAGTGGTTTTTGGACTAATTTTAATATGTTTGATGTTTCATCAAATTGTACTTTTGGTATTACTTTGGACACTTTTAAATATTGTTCTTTAGTTGCTCGTGTTCCTAATACGTCAATATGATGGTCAAAGAAGTGTTGGTAAATTTTAATTAGATGTGAATGACTTTTTCCCGCACAATAGATTACTTCTCCAAATCCACTGCGTAATTTCCTATGATGATCTATACGCGCACAGCCTAGGTCCGCATATGGTAGTTGTTTTAAAATAAGCATTGCTTCATCTACTTCTATTTCGCCACTCTTAACTTGGGCTAATATTTTTTCTACATCCATTTACTGTAACTCCTTAAAGACCTTTATCTTATAGTTTATAAATTTTTTAGTACTGGTATTACGATTATTATAATTATATAAAATTAACTTAATACTTACTTACTTCATCCATACTACCACTTCTAAAACCTTGCATATCCATAGTTATATATGCAAATCCTAGTTTTTTAAAGTCTATTACTATTTTTTCATGTTGGGCTAGTAAGCTTTGTAAGTCTGATTTTGGGACTTCTATACGAGCTATATTTTGGTGTAGCCTAACACGATTTGTAGCAAATCCGTAGTCTTTAAGCTTTTCTTCTGCTTTGTCAATGTTATTTAAGATTTCCATATCAAGCTTAGTATAATACGGTAGTCGCGTTGCAAGGCATGGAGCTGATGGCCTGTTGTGAACACTTAGGCCTAGAGTTTTTGCGTGACTACGAATTTGTTCTTTAGTAATTTGTAGCTTAGCTAAGGGGCTTATAATGCCTAGCTCTTCTAACGCTTTTAGACCCGGTCTATACTCACTTAAGTCATTATAATTGGTGCCGTCTATAATGTATTTTAAGTTGTTGTCGGCAGCGTATTGTATAAGATTAGCGAATAAGTGTCGCTTGCAATGATAACATCGTTCTGGAGGATTATCTATTATTTCTTCTATTTCAAGTTCGTCTATACATATAACTTTGTGCACTGCACCAACTTCATTTGCAATTTTACTAGCGACTTCTAAATCAGCTTTAGGGTGTAGCTTAGTATTAAATGTTACAGCGTGCACAGTTTCACCAGATTGACATGCTATTTTTAGTAGCAGACTACTATCTACTCCACCAGAAAAGGCTACGCATAACCCCTCTTTTGCAAGTGACTTAATATAACTTTCTAACTGTTGCATGTTATTCCTCCACTAAATAAATATGGTTGTAAACCATTTGTAATAGCTTATTTGCCTACATTTAAATTATACCCCTTTTCGCCCGTATACTTCAAGACATTTTTGAAATTTGCTGTACGCTTTAACTAAATTGTGGAAGTTTTTTCCAAGATTAATTATGCAACTTTAGTTAATTTTTGCTTTTTTTATAATTATTTAAAGCTAAGGGGTTTCCCCTATCGGCTAAGGCGAATTATTTAGTGGTTATGGCGTATATTATAATAAATTTGAGCACATAATAAATGTAACTATTTAGAAGTAGGTGAACGAGGATGCATAAGGAGAAGTTGACAAGTAGTATAGATATGAATTTGAAGATTTTTAATGATATACTACCGCTAGGGACAAGCTTTGATATAGCACAAAAGGTTATTAAAGTTTTTGATCGTACGTTTTATATTTTTTTTATAGACGGTTTTACGAAGGACACTAACCTTGAGTTTGTTAGACGTGACTTGTTTTGTTTAGGGAAGGATACAATAGATAAAATTCATGATGCTAAAGAGCTTATAGAGATAGGGATAAGTGCAATTGAGGTAGCTACTGAAACTGATATTGGAAAGATAATTACGGCACTTCTCTCAGGACAGACTATTATTATGTTTGATGGCTCTCCATCTGCTGCGCTAATTGATGTTCGTACGTATCCAACTAGAGGTGTGGAGGAGCCGGATAAGGAAAAGGTTTTGCGCGGAGCTAAAGACGGTTTTGTTGAAACGATAGTTTTTAATACTGCTCTTATTAGAAGGCGTATACGTGACCCACATTTAACTTTTGAGATGTTTAATGTAGGAACTGTTTCTCAAACTGATGTTGCAATTGGTTATATGTCTAATAAAGTTAATCCACAAACGCTAAAACTTATTAGGGATAAGATTAAAACGTTGAAAGTGGATGCGCTCACTGTTACAGCAGAGAGTTTGATTGAGGCGCTGCAAAAGAGGTCATGGATTAATCCATTGCCACGCGCAAGGTATACGGAGCGCCCTGATATAGCATCTGCACAGATTATGGAGGGTAAGATTGTAATTATTATAGATAACACTCCGTCTACACTAATTATGCCTGTTGGGATTTTTGACTTTATACAAGATGTAGACGACTTTTATTTACCTGTTTTAACAGGGAATTATTTAAGGTTAATAAGGTTGATTGTATTAATAATGAACTTAGTTTTAACGCCAGGGTATGTACTGATGGTTAATAATATACAGTGGTTGCCGGAGTGGTTGATGTTTATTTTGCCTGCTGATGCAATTAATGTGCCGTTATTTATTCAGTTTATAGGACTGGAGTTTGCGGTTGATGCACTAAAGATTGCTTCATTAAATACACCTGGTTCACTTGGAACGTCGTTATCGGTAATTGGTGGTTTGGTACTTGGCGAATATGCTGTTAAAACAGGATGGCTTATTCCCCATACAATTTTATATATGTCAATTGTGGCGTTGTCTAGTTTTACTCAGCCAAGTGTTGAGTTCAGTTATAGTATAAAATTTGGACGTATTGTGTTACTAATTTTAACTGGGTTCTTTGGCGTTTGGGGTATGGTTGTGGGCCTTGTTATTGATTTATTGGTAATTGCAACTACTAAAACTATTTCGGGTACCTCATATTTGTATCCGCTAATTCCATTTAATTGGCGAGCGTTAAAGTCGTTGTTGTTTAGACAGCCTTTATCAAGCAAGCAGACTGATGGAAAAAAATGATTAATGGGAAACAACTCATTTGTAATGGGTTGTTTTTCTGTATGAATAGGAGTAGATTATGGATTTTAGATTATATTTTATTACTGATAGTAGCTATCATGATGAGGAAAATTTTTTACGCATTATTAAGGAAGCTTGTCAGTCTGGTGTAAGTTTGGTTCAGCTTAGGGAAAAGGATAAAAGTATTAGAGAATATATTGAATTAGGTTTTAAAGTTAAAGAAATTACTGATAGTTATAGTATCCCGTTAATTATTGATGATAGGGTGGATGTAGCATTAGCTATTGATGCTGATGGGGTTCATTTAGGCGCACAAGATATGCCGATTAGTTTGGCTAGAAAGATTCTTGGGCGTAATAAAATTATTGGAGCTACTGCTAAATCTGTAGAGGTTGCTGTTTTAGCTATGAATGATGGTGCGGATTATTTAGGCGTTGGTGCAATATTCCCTACAACAACTAAAGTTGAAACTGTTATAACTAAGGTATCTACATTAGATGATATAATTGCAGCAGTAAATATTCCTGTTGTTGCAATTGGTGGCTTAAATCATACTAATCTTGATATATTGCAAGGTAGTAATATTGATGGCATTAGTGTTGTTTCGGCTATTATGAAAGCTCCTGATGTAACAGTAGCAACTAAGGAATTGCGTGAGTTAGTAGACCAACTATTAATAAATACTATTGTCAAATCTGCCCTACTAAAATGATTATTATTTATTAATTTAGGCAATAATTTTACTAATTAAATACGAAAGGAGCTTATATTTTGATTTATAATGGACAAGAAATTATGTTAAGTGAACAAATTACTTTAGAACAATTTTTGGTTACTAAAAATTATGATATTCTTAAAATTGCTATTGAATTAAATTCTCAAATTATCCCTAAAACACAATATGGACAAGTGGTGTTAAATAATACTGATAAACTAGAAGTTGTAAGCTTTGTAGGAGGTGGTTGATGTGCGAATTATTCTTAATGGGCGTATGGTTAAAACTAATCACACAACAGCATTTGGATTTTGCCAAGAAGGTGAAGTTATAATTCTTAATGGGTATCAATTGACAGCAGACTATACTTTAAATGAAGGTGACCAAGTTACGGTTATTAAAAAGGGTGAGTTTCCAAAGGCAAATGAGCTTGAGCAAATGTTGGTGGCACGCCATACTCCTGCTGTTTATGATAATTTAAAAAATGCGAGGGTTGCTATAGCAGGGGCAGGAGGGCTTGGCTCTAATATTGCTATAATGCTTGCTAGATGCGGTGTTGGTGAGTTGTTTGTTGTGGATTTTGATATTGTGGATGCTAGTAATTTAAATAGGCAAAATTATTATATTAAGCATATAGGCTTATATAAGACTGAGGCGCTTGCGGAACAGATTAAGGAGATTAATCCATTTATTAAGTTCCATTATCAAACAGTTAAAGTTACACCAAAGAATGTGGTGGATTTATTTAAAGGGTTTGATATAGTTTGTGAGGCATTTGATAATGCTTATGATAAAGCTATGTTGGTGGAAAATTTGTTAGCTTCTACTGATGTTAAAATTGTTAGCGCTTCTGGCATGGCAGGCCATACTACGGGCAATACGATAAAAACTCATAAGAGATTATCAAGGTTGTATGTGTGCGGTGATTTAGAAACTGAGTCAAGAGTAGGAACAGGGCTTATGGCTCCACGCGTGCAAATTTGTGCGGGGCACCAGGCTAATACTGTTTTACGAATATTAATAGGCGAAGAAACGCCTTAATTAGAATGGAAAAATGATATGGATGATAAATTAGTTATAGGCGGACATGCTTTTACATCGCGGTTTATTTTAGGCTCTGGAAAATTTTCTTTAGATAAAACGCCAGTTGTTATTAAAGAAGCTGGTGTGGAAATGGCTACACTTGCGCTAAGACGTGCTAATGTTGGTGGTGAAGAGAATATTTTGGATTATATTCCTAAAGGTGTTACATTGTTACCGAATACATCGGGTGCTAGAACTGCTGATGAGGCTGTAAGAATTGCTAAGTTAGCGCGCGAGATAGGATGTGGTGATTTTGTCAAGGTGGAGGTTATCAGAGATACTAAATATTTATTACCTGATAATATGGAAACGATTAAAGCTACACAGCAGTTGGCTAATGAAGGTTTTGTAGTTATGCCATATATGTACCCTGATTTAAATGTAGCACGAGATTTAGTTAATGCAGGGGCCGCAGCTATTATGCCACTTGGCGCACCTATTGGTAGTAATAAAGGGCTTAGAACGAGAGATTTTATACAAATTTTAGTGGATGAAATAGATTTGCCAATTATAGTGGATGCTGGAATTGGTAGACCATCACAAGCATTGGAGGCTATGGAGATGGGAGTGGCTGCTATTATGGCTAATACAGCTATTGCTACTGCTAATGATGTGGCAAAAATGGCGCGTGCTTTTAAACTGGCAGTTGAGGCAGGCAGATTGGCGTATTTAGCAGGGCTTGGAAGGGTTTTAGATTTTGAGGCTGAAGCATCTAGTCCTTTGACTGGATTTTTAGATAACTAAACATTAATAGGAGCATTAATGATGGAGGATTTAGTATTACAAAAGACGGATTTATATGATTATAATAAGTACACACAAGCAGATGTAAGACGAGTGCTTTCTAAGACTCAATTTAATGAGGATGATTTTGCAATTTTGCTATCACCAGCAGCGCAAGATTTTTTAGAGCCACTAGCACAGATTGGGCAGCGTTTGACTAGACAATATTTTGGTAATAATATTACTTTGTTTACGCCATTGTATTTAGCTAATTTTTGTGAGAACCATTGTACTTATTGTGGTTTTAATTGTTATAATAAGATTAAACGAGCTAAATTAAATATACAAGAGATTGAACATGAGTATAAGGCAATTGCGAAAGAGGGCCTAAAAGATATATTGTTGCTTACAGGCGAAGCTAGAGGGCAATCTGATTTAGAATATATTGCGAGTGCTGTAAGAGTTGCTACAAAGTATTTTAATACAATTGGTATAGAAATTTATTCATTAGACGAACATGAATATAAATATTTACATGAGTGTGGAGTAGATTTTGTAAGCATTTATCAAGAAACTTATAATAAGGAACGTTATCTACAAGTGCATAAGAGTGGTCCTAAACGCGACTTTAGTTATAGATTTAATTCGCAAGAAAGAGCGTTAAAAGGTGGTATGAGAGGAGTTGCATTTGGGTCATTGCTAGGGCTTAGTGATTTTCGTAAAGATATTTATGCAACAGGGCTTCATGCGTTTTACATTCAAAAAATTTATCCTTGGGCGGAGATTAGTTTTTCGGTGCCTAGAATTAGACCATTTATTAATGAGGTAAATGTTAAAACTGATGTATACGAAAAGCAGTTATTGCAGGTTATGCTAGCGCTTAAACTGTTTTTGCCATTTGCTAGCATAACAATATCAACGCGTGAAACTCAGAAGTTTAGAGATAATGTAGTAGGCTTAGTAGCAACTAGAATGTCAGCAGGGGTAAGTGTTGGTGTAGGCGGTCATGATGATGAGCAAAAAGGTGATGAACAATTTGAGATTTCGGATAAGCGTTCTATAGACGAAATTCACCAGTTGTTGTATAAAAAAGGCTTGCAACCAGTGTATAAAGATAATATTTTTCTATAAATTTAGTTATAATTATTAGTATTTATGTATAAAATATATATAACAACTGAATATAGCAAAGAACGGGAGCTTGTGTGCCAGGCTGAGAGGGAGTTAGAACTTCGACCGCACTTGATTTGGGTAATGCCAACGTAAGTATTCTTTATAATTATAAGAAAGGAGGATGTTTTTTGGCATGCTCCTTTTGTTGTTATTAAATTAAAGAAAGTGGGAATAATTATGTTTATAGTAATAGGGATATTAACAGTATTAAACTTGGGGTGCTTGTGCTTATTAATTAAGCGTGGTGAGATGAACACACGAGTTATGTGTATAATAGGGGCGTTTGCAGCAATTTCAGTGGTACTTAAAATGTTTTCGATACCAGTGCCAACAGGCGGTTCAATAGCGTTATTAAGCGTAGTACCTGCAATGCTTTTAGCTATTTTATACGGCCCATACGCAGGCATATGGGTAGGGGTGTTAAGTGGGATTTTAGCAATGTTTTTAATTCCAGGTTGGGCGCTAGTGCATCCGCTACAGTTATTTGTGGAGCATATATCAGCATTGGGCGCGTTAGGCTACGCAGGGCTTTTAGGTAATGACGATAAGAAGAAAATTATTTTGGCCTGCATAGGGGCATCTTGCGTTAATGTTACGTTCCATATTTTTTCAGGAGCTTTATTTTTTGGGATGTTCGCACCTGAAGGAATGAGTGTTTGGATGTATACGATAACTTATAATTTAGGTTGCATGGGAGTTGAGTGTGCGCTTAGTGTGCTGTTAATTAGTTTATTACCAATTCAGCAGTTAAAAAGATTTACACGTACAGTTAGGGCTTAAATACCGATTAAATTTTTCATACTATTCATACTAAAAGAAGGAGTAACAAAATGACATTTATAGAAGAGATTATAGAGGCAACAAATGATATTTGGGAACAATATTTGGAGCAACCATTTCCAACAGGAGTAGTACAAGGTACGATTGATAAGGAATTATTTAAAAATTATATAGTGGAAGATAGCATTTACTTAAATGAATATGCGCGCGTATTTGGTGCTGGAATGCTTAATTCTAGACGCAAAAGCGATATTATGTTTTTTTACCAAGCTCTTAATTTTTTAGAGGAGTCTGAAGGTTCTACTAGATTATATTATTTAAAGCAGTTTGGGTTAACAGATGAATGGATTGAATCGCAACAAGCGCGCCCTACAAATGTAGCTTACACGGAATATATGTTAAGCGTGGCTAGAGAAGGAACTCCTTTGGAGATATTAATGGCAGTATTACCTTGCATCTTATCTTATGGTTATACGTTTAGGGAATTAGTTGCTAAATATGGTTTAGATGAAAGTAACCCGTATGCAAAGCTTGTAAATGATTATATTGGTGACGGCTATTTCCAGTATTGTTATTTATGCGGTAAATTTGCAAATAAATTGGCTGGTGAAATTAATATGACGGATGAATATAAACAAAAGTTGATTGAGATATTTAGACAAGGAAGTTTATATGAAGTTAAGTTTTGGGATATGGCAAATACGCGATAATATATGTTAAGGATTAAAATTATGAGAGTAAAATTTAACGTAGCTTATAAAGGCACAAATTATAATGGCTTTGCTAAACAAAAAGATAATATTATAACTATCCAAGGCCTATTAGAGCAGGCAATATATGAATTAACCCAGCAAGTTGTAACGGTGATTGGTTCGGGGCGAACTGATACAGGGGTGCATGCAATAAATCAAGTCTGTTTAATGGACATTAATACTGATGCTTTTCATATTCCACTAAATAGATTTTCGCGTGCGATGAATGCAAAGTTGCCAAATGATATAGTTGTAAAACATGTGGAAGAGGCTAGCGACGATTTTCATCCTAGGTATGCTGTTAAGGTTAAGACTTATAGGTATCAAATTTTATATGATGATTACCGCGACCCGTTTATTGATGATGTTTGTTATTTTTATCCGTATCATCTAGATATTGATAGGATGAAGAAAGGGGCGCAGTATATAGTAGGTACTCATGATTTTAAATGCTTTTGCTCTGCAAATACGCAAGTTAAAACTACAGTTAGAACTATTTTTAAGCTTGATATTAATTTAATTAAAAATGTTATTCAAATTGATATTGCAGGTAGTGGTTTTTTGTATAATATGGTTAGGATTATTGTTGGTACTTTAATTGAAGTAGGCAGGGGTAAGATGGAACCTGAGTTTGTGGAAGAAATTATTGCGAGTACTAATCGTGATAATGCTGGTCCTACGGCACCGGCTAAGGGACTTACGATGTATGATGTTGCTTATGAATAGAGGTGTTATATATGTATTTAAATACCGATATAGGGTATAAAAATTTAAATAAACTTTTAAAAGATAAATCACTCTATGTGGATAAGTCTGAAATATTATCTCTTTTAAATAAGCGAATAGATACTGACAGATGTTATATTTGTATTACACGTCCAAGGCGGTTTGGTAAATCGCAAATAACTTATATGTTAGAGAGCTACTATAGCAAAGCCGTTGATAGTGAAGATATATTTAACACACTTAATATTAGTAAGTTTGAAGGCTATAAACAGCATCTAAATCAATATAATGTTATAAGAATTGATTTTTCTAGCATAGATACGCTTGAGTTAGACTTTAAAGGCTATTTAGGTGTAATAAAACGCCAACTTAGTATGGAATTAGAAAAATTATATACCACACAACATCTAGAACAATATATAGATTTGCCAGCTAAATTATTAGCTACAAAAGATAAGTTTATATTTATTATTGATGAGTGGGATTTTATTTTTAACAAAGGATTATATATATCAAATCAGGAAGATTTTTTGGAATTTTTAAGATTGTTATTAAAAGACCGTCCGTATGTTGCTTTATGTTATATGACTGGAATACTGCCAATAAAAAAATACTCTACAGGTTCTGCATTAAATATGTTTTCCGAATATAGTTTTTTAAACGATAGTGTATTTGATAAATATTTTGGTTTTACACAAACTGAAGTTAAATTATTATGCGAAAGTAGACAAGGCATTTCTTATAACGAAATCGCTGAATGGTATAATGGTTATGTAACCGAGGATAATCTTAGATTGTTTAATCCGCGAAGTGTAAAAGAAGCACTTGAAAATAATAAGTGTAAAAGTTATTGGAGCAATGTGGGTTCTATGAATGAAGTAACTAAACTATTAAGGCTTAATTCTAAAGGAGTTAGAGATGATGTAATTAGAATGTTGAATAAAGAAGCAATACCTATAACTATTAGAAGAGAATTTAGGGCTGGGTCTGATATTCCAACAACGAGAGAAGATATTTATTCTGCTATGATAACTTGGGGATTTTTATCTTATTATAATGAAGAAATTCGCATTCCTAACTATGAGCTTATGATAGAATTTGAATTAGCCTTACGGGATATGAGTTTTGGGACTGTGGCAGAACTTATTGGCAATTCCGATGATATGTTAAGAGCAACTTTAGCACTAGATACTGATAAAGTTGCTCAAATTGTGCATGAAATCCACAATAGTGAAATTCCTGTATTAAAGTATACGGATGAGAATAGTACTTCTTGTGTTTTAACGTTAGCTTATTTGTCAGCTAGAAATAGATATATAATAGAAAGAGAAGAAAAGAGTGGAAAAGGCTTTGTAGATTTTGTATTTAAACCAAGAAATAGTATAGACTTACCTATTATAGTGGAGCTTAAGAGAAATAGTAGTACAAGAACTGCTTTGAAACAGGTAATGGAACGAGAGTATGTAGATAAATATATGAAAATATATAAGCGAGATGTTGTAGTGGTGGCTATTAATTATAGTGATAAAAAGAAAATGCACAGTTGTGCTATAGTGCAAGTTGAGTATAAATATTAGTGGAATAAATCACCATTTTAGTTATGAATAAATAGTGCATAGTTATGGGAAAATATATAATGCAAACTATATTATTTTGGAGGATTTTAAAATGGATAAACTAACAGCATTAAACACTCAACTCGCTAACTGGTCTGTACTGTATGTAAAGTTACACAAATTTCATTGGTATGTGCAAGGGCCTGAATTTTTTACTTTGCATACAAAATTTGAAGAGTTTTATGAAGATGCAACTGCATTTACAGACGAGATAGCTGAGAGAATATTAACAATTGGAGAAAAACCATTAGCTACTATGAAAGACTATTTGGAAAGTTCTCAAATTAAAGAATGTTGTTGCACAAGTGCTACTGGCAAAGAAATGGTTCAAGCTTTAGTAGCTGATTATGAGACTATCGTAACTAGTAGTCGTGAGATTATAGCTAGCTGCGAAGGGTCTGATGATGAAACTGCTGATTTATTCCGTGGTAAAATTGGTGAGTTAGAAAAAACTCTATGGATGCTAAAAGCATATTTAGGATAGTGAGAAAAGCGTAGATATTAATTTATCTGCGCTTTTTTTATTTATTCTATAAAAAAAAGATAATTTTAAACAGTTTATACACTTTTTAGTTACAATTTAATTAAATATATTACTTTTTTTAATTGACTTTACATAGAAAAAGCATTATAATTGTTAAATCATAATACTTAAGGAGGAAATATATGTTTAAAAAATTTTTAGCATTAGGATTTAGTATAGTAGCACTTTCTACTGCGGCTCCTGTGTTCGCACAAGACTTACCTTATAGTGAGTGGGCATTAGAAGAACTTCAGCAGATTAATTATTATGGGATTTATCCGCTAGAATGGATTACTAGTAATGAATTTAAAGCTACTATTACTAAAAATAAATTTGAAACATTAATTAACAATGTTGATAACAAATTATTACAACTAGGCTTTGAACAAATTGAAGGTTTTGAGTTTGAACTTAATGATGGAAGTATTACTAAGGAAAATTTACTACATAGCTTATATCAATTGATTGAGCAATATCATGTTGATGATTATAAAGATGGCGTAGACTATTTCGTGGAAAATGGCCTTATATTAGGCAGTAATGGCGACTTAAAATTAGATGAGGTGCCAACAACACAGGAAGCTGTAATTTTGGCTGGTAGATTTGTTGAGCATGTATTTAATGAGTATGATAAGGCAGCTAAAGGCTTTGCATGGGAAGTTCAACATGAAGATAATACAGTATATTTGCTAGGCTCTATTCATGCCGGCATTGATGCAATGTATCCACTTAACGCACAGTTAATGGAGGCATACAATAGTTCGGACTTTTTAGCAGTTGAGGCTAATATTTTTGAGGTAGATGATATGGAATGGGCAACTGAATATACAAATTTACCTGATGGAACAACTATAGATGAGTATGTATCAGCTGAAACTTATGATAAGTTAATTGATGCTGCTGCTCTATTAGGTTTATCTATCGAAGATATTGAGACTTTTTCTCCATTAAATTTAGCTACCGTTTTTGAATATTTTACTATATATTCCTATACTCAAGCGGATGATATGTATGGTATTGACGTACACTTTTTAGAACGTGCAATAAGTGTAGATAATAAGCCTATAATCGAATTAGAGGGTGCACAAAGGCAGATTGAATGCCTTTACTCAATGTCTGCGGAGCTTATGGAGACTTATTTAGCTGAGGCATTAGAACTATTTTTAAATCCACAAGATAATATGGATAACGTTATGTCGGTTATGGACTATATGAATCACTTTATTGCAGGAGATTCACAAGCTATGAAGGTTTATGATATTGATGATGGCGAATTTAAAGATGTACTTCTTACTAAGCGTGATGAAGATATGACTATTAAAATTAGTGATTTTTTAGAACAAGACGGTGAAAATACTTATTTTGTAGTTGTAGGTGCGTTCCATTATTGCCTTGATGGTGGTATTGTGGATAGGTTAGAAGATATGGGTTATGAGGTTACTCCTTTTTACGAATAAAAAAAATGTATGACAAGCGTTGCCCAATTTAGATAAAAGCTGCTCAATTGGGCAGCTTTTTTATTATTACTTTTATTTTCGATAAAGTTAAGGTATAATATTAAAAACATTTTATTTTGGAGGAGCTAACCAAATACCCCAAGAGGTTGATACTTGTAACTAATTTACACGAAACAGAGTTGACTGTGGCTCAATTAATAGAGTTTACTCTATTAATTATTTGGTTATTATTCCAAAGCGTTTATTTTAATTTGCTCCCCTATAAGAGTGCTTTTTATGCAATGATTTTCTCTTAATAGGGATTGTAACACAAAGAAAAGGAGGCTGCAAGGATACTCTCACTTATAGAAGTGAGAGGCTCCTTGCTAAATAAAGATGAAACTCGAGTTATTAATACACGAAGCTAATACTTTTTGTAGAGAACAAAGTAAGGAAAATCATATAAATTTAATTGGGATTACAAATGGCAAAGCAGTGGGAACATATGTAGAACATAAATTCCAAGCTCAATTAGCCGATAAATATGGCCTTAACGTAGGAAATAGTGCGAAAGGTATTGATTTACCGGAGTTAGATACAGATATTAAAGTAACTTCGATTAAGCAACCTCAATCTTCTTGTCCATTTAAAAATGCTAGCCAAAAGGTATATGGATTAGGATATAATTTATTAATTTTTGTATATGAAAAAATTGATACACCAACACAATGTCAATTGTTATTTAGGAACTTAACGTTTGTAGAAAAAGATAGGACAGCTGATTTTACTATTACTAAACGGTTAAGAGAAATGATAAAAGATGGTGCTAATAGAGAGGATATTATAGGATTTTTAATGGATAGAAATATCCCAGGAGATGAACTTATTTATAATGAATTGGCGCAACAAATTTTAAATACACCTCCTAATCAAGGCTATTTAACAATTTCTAATGCACTACAATGGAGGCTGCAGTATAGTAGAGTTATTGATTTAAATAACGAAATAGACGGCGTGATAAATTATGAATGGTAAAAAAGAAATGGGCGATTTCCAAACGCCAATGAATTTTGCAATAACTATATGCCAGTATTTAAACCAATATATGAATAGCAAACCTACAGCTATACTAGAACCTACTTGTGGAATAGGAAATTTTATAGGTGCGGCGCAAACTGTTTTTCCAGCCACAAAGTATTATGGTATTGAAATAAACACAACCTATGTTAATCATGCTCTTAACTATTTACCTGAATTTGTGCAGTTATATAATGAGGATTTATTTAATTTTGACTTTACTAATATAAAATCTCAAACTATTAATGAGCAGTTATTAATATTAGGAAATCCTCCATGGGTAACAAATAGCGAGCTATCGAGGCTTAATAGCACTAATGTACCTACTAAGAATAACTATAAAAGATTTAAAGGATTGGATGCTTTAACTGGTTGCGCTAATTTTGATATATGCGAATATATGTTTATGAGATTAATTCAGGAATTTGAGAATACAACTACAACAATTGCGCTTTTATGTAAAACTACAGTTGCATACAACGTATTTCAAGAAATTAATAGATTAAAAATAAGCACTTCTCATATGCGTTTGGTTAAATTTGATGCTAAAAAGGTATTCGATGTACACGTGGAAGCCTGTTTATTTATAGTAACATTAGCTAACGAAAAATTAGTGAACAACTGTTGCGGAGTATATCATATAGAAAATCCTACGCAGGCGTTTTATTATTTTGGCTATAAACAGAAGCAGTTTTATTCTAAATTAAATAATGCATCATATGATATTGATGGAAAATGTGAGTTTGAATGGAGACAAGGGATAAAGCATGATTGTGCTAAAGTGGCTGAGTTAAGTAAGGAGGATAATGGCTATCTAAATGGGCTTAATGATAAAATCCAATTAGAAGAAACTCTCATTTTTCCTTTAGTTAAAAGTAGCCATATTAAATCTGCTTTTATTACTGAATTTAAAAAATATGTGATTGTCACTCAACAATGCTTAAAACATGATACTGCCTATATAGAACAGCTTGCACCTTTGACTTGGGCTTATTTATCCAACCATCAATCTAAGTTCGATAAACGAAAAAGTTCTATTTATAAAAATGCGCCTACTTTTAGTATGTTTGGTATAGGAGATTACTCATATTCAAAATATAAAGTAGCTATATCAGGCTTTTATAAATCGCCTTTATTTTCTTTAGTGACTTCTGAGAAACCTGTTATGTTAGATGACACTTGTTATTTTCTTAGTTTTAATAATTTAGATGACGCATATGTTGTTATGTTAATGTTAAATAATAATTTAGTCCAAGAGTTTTTAAAGAGTATTGTTGTAATTGATGCCAAACGCCCTTATACTAAAAAGTTTTTAAGCCGTATTGAGTTTGCTAAAATTTTTCAATACTTAACTTTAGAAGATTTAGTTAAAACAGAATACCAGCTAGGATTGTCTAGCAAAATTAATTATGAAGCATATAAGAATTTACAAAAATTAGGTAACTACTAATTTTGCGTCTAATTTTAGTGCTATTAGCTATATAGCATTTTTGTAGAGTAGCCTAAGGCTGCTTTTTTTGTGTCTGTTCTAAGCCTTTAGCTTTATGAATAAACTTAACGTAGAGCAAAATCTACAAGGTTTTAAGATGAAAGGAGTCTTTTTATGAGGAAAAACAAATTTTTAAAGTCTTTAGTGGTAGCGAGCGCAATATTTTTTAGTAGCACAAGTGTTATGGCAACACAAAATGTCACTTTTACTAATAACGATATAACTGCGACACTACAAAATGTGCTTACGGACAATTACGAAGCTTATGTTGTAATTTCTTTAGCAGCCGAAGATGGTTCTATTATTTCTGATGTTAACGCTATTAGACATTATGAGGTTACACCAGATTGTAGCACTAGTATGGCTACATTTGATGCTACTGCAACTACCGCGCTTACGGTTTTATTGGAGTTTGATAATACTAATGCGCAACATCAACTGGTTAATGTGGTGCTTGAGGATATTGGGAATTGGGCTATGAAAACTTATGAGGTGCCTGTTTCGGTAGATAAGTTGGTAGCATCTAATAGCAGTTTGGAAACTACAATGGGAACTACACTTGATAGCGTTGTTTATAATGATGGTAATCTTACTATCAATTATAGCTACCATGCTGATAATCGTTCTAACATATATATTGTGGATAGTCGCACAAATGAGTATAATTTTGCTTTTCATCAGTTTTACAGCAGAGGCGTTGATGACGAGTATGTTAGTAGCGCAACTTATTCTGGTTTAACTGAAGACGATTTACCTTTTTTAGCGATTGAAATTGAGCATTTTTATTTTGACACTATAATTGAAGGCACTTGGGAGTTTGAGATTGATTTAGCTAGCGATGTTGTTTCAACTAGTGTTGATTATGAGATGGATGGTGAAGTTATTTCACTGGAACTGGATTTGTCGGAGCTTGGATTAGTTGTAAAGACTGTTCAAAATACTATTTATGAAGAGGCTATGGAAGTGCGTGCGTCGAATGAGTATGCTGACTTGATGGCTAATTTATATGCGGAATTTACTGAGTTTGTTAATTCTGATGTCTGCGCGCGTTTAGTTGAGTTAGTAGCTGATTCTTCAACTAATTCGTTAACTAATACAATTATCGATTTGCTTTTAGAAACGCCCACTGCTAATAAAGCTAATATATCTGATATAGCTAATGTTGAATTGTTACTTAGTGACGGTAGCTTAGTTGATTTATCACACTTTGCTACAAGTTCTGGCGATAAATTTAAATCAACGGATAGTTATTTTGGCATTAGCACTATCGATATAAATAATGTAGAAGCGATTTTATTCAATAACGAGATAGTATGGGAACTAAATTAGCGACAGAATGCTGACTTTGTAATATTAAAATAAGCCTTTTACATAAAATTGATATAGGGTCAGGTATTTTTAGTAGTAGGAGGGTATTAATGAAGAAGCAAAAATTTATACATGTATTAACGAAGCTTATGCTATCTAGTATGCTAGTACTTAATAGCACTAATGTTATGGGCATGCCTGAGTATTTTACAGGAGATTTAAATTATCTAAATGATAATATGACGGTCGTTAATAAGTCCATTACAGGGGATAATTTAGTTGTTACAACGCAAAGTATTATAGCTGATAATTATATTGCGTATGTACTTATTACTATGGAAACTGCTGATGGCTCTACTATAAATCATGTTACGGATTTTCAAAGTATGAGTATAGGCTCTTTTGAGTATAGCTATGATATGGTTTTAAATGAAGAAAATCAGGTTGTGGCTTTGTTTAAAATATGTGGTGATGAGAACGATTGTTCTATGCAGTTTGGCAACATTGGTAATAGACTTACAGATTGCTTTAGAGTAACAACGCCAGTGGATATTTTAATTTTGTATTCTAACGGTAATAGTCTAGCTGATTTCGTTGATATAATGGGTGTACCTCCGGAGCTTCATAATTTAGGGTTAAAAAATGAAAGTCCTCTAGTTATAAATTCAGTTAGCTATGAAAGTGGCGAGTTAACTGTTAGTGGCACTCATGCGGCTGGAGATTATAATGATATTTCTCTGGTGGATAGTCGTACGGGGGATAAAATTTGGTGTTGGAAAAACTCTTTTGAAATTCTTGATGATGGTATAATTGCTTATGAGTATACGTTTACATTTATTTCTGAATATGATTTGTCTTATTTGACTATTGAAGTTGAGTGTGACTATTTTGATACTGTTATTGAGGGCAATTGGATTGTGGATGTTGATTTGTCTAGCACAGTTGATGTTGTTAGCGCTGAGTTTGATTATAAAGTTGATGATGAGGTGGTGGAAATTGAGTTTGAGCTTTCTCCGCTTGGATTATATTTAAAGACTAAGTCTACTCAGCAGACTATTGAGTATTTGGAAAATCCTAATTTATTTGATTGGTTTGTGGATATTGAACAGACGTTGCTTGAATGGTTTCGTATGTCCGAGCAAACTCTTTTACAATCAAGTGTAGGGATGTAGAAATATTTTTGGTTAAGCTACTTTAGGCTGAATACTTTAGTTACTAACCTTGTGCAATGTATTAGGTTGGTAGTAAATTTATATACTTTATATGGATATTATTATAACTAAATAGTAAATATGTATATCGTTCTAGTAGTTTACTGGAGCGATTTTTACATGTTGTTTGTATGATGTATAAAATTTTACTACAATCTATTTACATTAACTAAAGTTCTAGTTATAATAGCTTATATAAATACTCAAGGGGGAAATTTTAATGAGCAAGATTTTATTAAGTGGATTACTTTTAGCAACAACTTTTATTGGGGGCGGTCCTTCGATTTTAGATTTAGACCTGGAAATACCTCTTTTCGGGGAAATAGAATTTGCGTCTAGTTTTGGTGAAGGTGATAGAGGGCCTGATTTTGGTGAAGGTGACAGAGGACCTAGCAATATGCAAGGACCTAGCAGTATGCAAGGGCCTAACAGTATGCAAGGACCTAGTAGCGGGCAAGGAATGATGAGTAGTACATATACAGTGGAAGAGGCTAATGCGATTGAGGCGCAGTTACTTGAAGCTGTTGGTTATGAGGCGGCTGTTGGTGGATATCCAATTGTTGATACAAACCAAACTTTGTTTTATTCAAACGATGCTATAATTGAAGAGCCACTGCCTGGCGAAGCATTTTATGGTCAAGATGCAAGCTTTACACGCAATGCGCCAAGTTATACAGATAATGGCGATGGAACTGTTTCGGATAATGTAACAGGGCTTATGTGGCAACAGGACCCAGGAACTAAACTTACTTGGCCAGAGGCTATTGAAAGATTAGCACAAATGAATGAAACTGAATTTGCTGGGTATTCAGATTGGCGTATTCCTACAATTAAAGAGTTATTTTCATTAGTTGATGCTTCAGGCGCTACTAAGATGAGTTCTGCAACTTCTACTCCTTATATAGATACAGATTATTTTGCATTTGAATATGGTGATGCTGCAGGCGAAGCGCGTTTTATTGATTCGCAAATTTTATCTTCAACTATTTATGACACAACGACTATGGGTAATAATACAACTGTTTTCGGATATAATTTTGCGGATGGACGTATTAAAGGGTATGAGATTGACAAAGACTTTTACTGTTATTTTGTGCGTGGAAATACTAGTTATGGGTTAAATTTATTTGTAGATAATGGTGATACTACTATTACTGATGAGGCTACTGGTCTTATGTGGATGCAAAATGATTCTGGTTATTATAATGCAGGGGATATTGCAGATGGTACTATGAACTGGGAAGATGCTTTGGCATGGGCACAGCAGATGAATGATGAACAGTTCCTTGGTTATTCAGATTGGAGAGTACCAAACATTAAGGAGCTACAAAGTATTGTTGATTATGATAAATCACCTTATGTAACAGATTCACCTGCTATTGATGACTTATTTTACTGCACGCCAATTATAAATGCTTTTGGGGAAGATGATTATGGATTTTATTGGACAGGAACTACGCACGATGACCTTAGCGCAAGTCCTGTAGCGTATAATGCAGCAGGCTATGTGTTGTTTGGGAATTCGTTAGGTGTGATGAACGGTAATGTTATAGATGTTCATGGTTCTGGGGTACAACGTAGCGACCCAAAAACAGGAGAGCGTGAGGATTATCCAGCATCTGACCCTAATGCACCACAAGGTGATGAGCAACGTGTATTTAATATGGTTAGACTAGTTAGAGACGCAAATTAAATCAAGCAAACTTAAAAATATTAAAAAATAGTGTGTAATACACATTTTCAACACATTTATGGCCTATACTATTTCTAAAGGAACGGTATAGGCCTATTTTGCATTTTGTACATATCTGTTTAATACAGAATTTGCTTTATTGACAATGATGAAATCGCCTTAGTTTCCTGATATTATAATTGTTAAAGGAGTATTATGATGAAAAAATTTTTAGTATGCGGCTTAATTATGGCCAGTGCCACTTTAGTAGTAGGTTGTTCAAGTGATGATGCAGTTGAAACTGCAGCGGAGTCTGTTGTTGTTGAGGTTGCTGAAGATGTAGTTGAAGATGTAATTGATGAAGTTGCTGAAGATGTAGTTGATGAGGTAGCTGACGATGTAATTGATGAAATAGCTGACGAAGATATTACTGACGAAGTATCTGACGAAGATGTTACTGATGAAATAGCTGACGAAGATATTACTGACGAAGTATCTGACGAAGATATTACTGACGAAGATATTACTGACGAAGATGTTACTGATGAAGTAGCTGACGAAGAACGCCCTGAAGGTGATAGACCTGATGGCGAAGAGCGTCCTGATGGCGAAGAGCGTTCTGAAGGTGAAGAGCGTCCTGATGGTGGAGAGCGTCCTGATGGTGGAGAGCGTTCTGAAGGTGGAGAGCGTCCTGATGGTGATAGACCGGAAGAAGTAGAAGAAGATAATTCTGAAGAATAATATAAGAAGTCCCATTAGGGGCTTTTTTTTATGCAAAAAAATCATTGCATTAATATTCGGTAAATTCTTTTTTATAGCTCAGTATAAAATACGCTAAATCTATTTACTTATATGGTACTTAGTATATATAATATTAAACAGTAAATAAATTGTTAAAGGAGGTATTTAATGAATAAAATGTTAGTGCAAGGCTTAATATTTGCCACGGCATTAGTAGGATGTGCACAAAATCCAGATGTCCCGGCACAATCTAATGCTACTACCCTATCTGAAGAAGCTGCTGATGTTTGTGATTGTGATGCAGAAGCTGCTGATAATATTGAGGATAACAACTCTAAAGATGTGTTGCCTAATATGGAAGATGACAGACCAGTTCATGCTAAGGAAAATAGCGAGAGCGAGGAAGAAGTTGAAGTTGAAGATGATGAGTTTGATGAGGTTGAAACTGGTACTGTTACCGTTTCTGTGGATAATTTTTTATCTGACTATTCTGTTGTAATAAGTAAAACTGATGACACACAAGTAAGTGAAACAGATGCAGCTAGTGAAGGTGAAGTAAGTGAAGATGAAGCAGTTGCAGCGAGTACAAATAACGTTAGCGATGTTAACGATGCGGACAATGTTATTAGCGATGGAACCGAGGATACAGTCGTTATTAATGCGGCTAGATTAAATCCACCTATAGCTCCAGCTAATACCTCACAAACTGAGGAATCTTCAGAAGTTTCAGCATCTACAACAAATGGCTGCCCACCTGTAAATCCAGAAAAGAGCACCTATACTGTTGATGAGGCTAATAAGCTTGAAAATGAACTTATTGCTGATGTAGAATACCAAGCTGTTAGAGGTGGTTATCCTATTGTGGATACTAACCAAACTTTATTTTACTCTAATGACGCTATCATTGCGGAACCTAAAGCTGGCGAAGCTTTTTATGGACAAGATGCGCAGTTTACTAAAAACGCTCCTAGCTATACGGATAACGGAGATGGAACTATAAGTGATAACGTTACTGGTCTTATGTGGAAGCAAGACCCAGGAGAGAAAATGACTTGGCCGGAGGCTATAGTACAGCTAAAAAAGATGAATCAGCAGGAGTTTGCGGGTTTTAGCGATTGGCGAATTCCTAGTATTAAGGAAGTTTTCTCACTTGTGGATGCTTCTGGTGTTACTAGGATGAGCGCTGAATCTTCTATACCTTATATTAATACTGAATACTTTGTATTTGAGTACGGAGATACTAGTGGCGATAATTGTTTTATCGATTCACAGATTTTAAGTTCTACCATTTATGATACTCATACAATGAATAAAACGACTGCTGTTTTTGGTTATAACTTTGCTGATGGGAGCGTTAAAGGTTATGAAATCGATAGAGACTTCTATTGTTATTTCGTACGTGCTAATCCTAGTTATGGCTTAAACCTATTTATAGATAATGCTAATGGTACTATTACCGATGATGCGACGCATCTTATGTGGATGCAAAATGATTCGGGCTTTTATAAAGTGGGCGCTAATAAAGATGGCGCTATGAACTGGGAGGAAGCTTTGGCCTGGGCGCAGCAGATGAATGCGGAGAATTTCCTTGGCTACAGTGACTGGCGACTGCCTAATATAAAAGAGTTACACAGTTTAGTGGACTACACCAAGTCACCTAAAGTTACTGAAACTGCTGCTATTAACGATTTATTCTATTGCACTAAAATAATAAATGCATTTGACGAAGAAGACTATGGTTATTATTGGTCTAGTACAACTCATGATGACATTAGAGCTAGCGAGGCTGAGTATAATGCTGCATCGTATGTAATTTTTGGCAAAGCGTTAGGTCTTATGAATAACAATGTTATGGACGTTCATGGTTCTGGTTCGCAAAGGAGCGACCCTAAATCTGGCGAACGTAGCGCCTATCCGGCTCCAGATATGAATTCAGTGTCTGGCGATGAACAGAGAGTATATAATATGGTACGTCTTGTGCGAGATACACACTAATTAGATGGCTTTTAAAGCCATCTTTTTTTTTCCATAATGCGATTAACATTGTAATATTTAATCAGTTTATAGTATAATAAAATTTAGGAGGTTAAATCACAAAAAAAAAAAAAAATTATAAAAGAGACTGTTAA
>MDSQ01000029.1_pt1 | contig 33894 bp, 15 predicted proteins | sample 1008251 | NCBI WGS metagenome assembly MDSQ01 (sample SAMN05526597, study PRJNA338239) | gut metagenome | isolation source: Hindgut content | host: Naso unicornis | place: Saudi Arabia: Red Sea | collected 2016-05
CAATATTCCTGAAGAACCCGATATTGCGGAGCCTAATATTCCTGCTGAACCCGATATTGCAGATCCTAATGATGATGCTGAACCCGATATTGCAGAGCCTAATATTCCTGCTGAACCCGATATTGCAGAGCCTAATATTCCTGCTGAACCTGACATTTCAGATCCTAATGTACCTGCTGAACCCGATATTGCAGATCCTAATGTACCTGCTGAACCTGACATTTCAGATCCTAATATACCGCCCGATATTGTAGAACCTAATATTCCTGCTGAACCAGATATTGAAGCTCCAGATATTGAACAACCTAATATTGAACAACCTAATATTCCGCAACAACCTGAATTAGGATTTCCAATTTGGCCAAATCATTTAATTCCAGTAAATACAGAAGTTGCACAGGTTGTGGAAACTACGCTTAATCAACTAACGCAAAATACGCTTATTGAACAAATTCATGAAAACTTCATTGAATTAAAAACATTAAAAGCAACTAGAGCATATCCAACGGTAAAATTTATCGACATTAACCCATATGCGTGGTATCAAGATGCGGCAGAAGTTGTATATAGCTATGGCATTATGAACGGAACTAGCGAAATGCTATTTAGCCCACATGATGAGTTAACACCACAAATGCTAGCTGGCATTATATATAACTTATCGGGGCAAGTGGAGTTACCGCAGCAATCAAGTGAGCACTATTGGTATACAGATGCTGTTAATTTAGTTGAAATATTAAACTTGCCAACTTACTCCACGATTACAAGAGAAAATTTAGTAACCATGTTATATGATTACTTAAATCTACTAGGGTATCAATTTGAATTTAATGATGCAGTTGAATGGGCGGTTGAAACTGGGTTGTTGGTGGGAGTGAGCGCGACTGATTTAGCTTTAACAAAACCAGTAACGCGTATAGAAACAGCAGTTGTTGTTCAACGATTTATTGAGTTAAAGCTTGATTAAAATAATTCACATAAACTTCACCGTTAGTTAATGAAACTAACTTGCTATGGACGCATAGTATTTTAGGGAAAGGAGTGGTGGAGTAAATGAAAAAGTTATTATCATTAGCGTTATGCTTAGTTTGCAGCACAACATGTACTTATGCAACTAATAAAGGATTAGATATAAGCGAGTGGCAAGGTGATAGTATTGATTTTACACAATTAAAATCCGATGGTATGGAAGTAGTGTACATTAGAGTTGCAGAAGGTGGAGATTATGAAGATAAGTATTGGAAGATAAATTACGAAGGCGCGACAGATGCGGAGCTTAAAATTGGTTTTTATCATTATATAGATGCAACAACTACAGATGAAGCTAGCACACAAGCGCAGTATTTGTATAGTTTAATTAAAGATACAACTTATGATTGTTACCCAGCAATGGATTTTGAGAGTTTTGGCAGTTTGTCAGATAGCGAGATAAATGAAATTGCGCAAACGTACATTAGTGAATTATCGGATTTGGTAGGAACTACAGTTGTAATTTATAGCGATAGTTCTAATGCATCAAGTTTATGGGATGAGTCGTTAAATGTGTATCCGTTGTGGGTAGCGGATTATAGTAGTTCTGACCCAGATTTGGGTAATTGGACGGAATGGGCAGGTTTTCAGTATAGCGATAGTGGTAGCGTAAATGGAATTGATGATGATACGGTGGATTTAGATTATTTTAAAGATACAATATTTATTTCGCAAGCTGATGATACAGCAGATACTACTACAACTGACACTACAGCAGATACTACTACAGCTACTACAACTACAACTACAACCGATACTACTGCTACAACCGATACTACTACAGATGCTACTACAGCTACAACCGACACTACTACCGACACTACTACCGATACTACTACAGATGCTACTACTGCTGATACTTACACCGTACAATCTGGTGACTCACTTTGGTCAATTGCTCAAGCAAATGATACCACTGTGGCTGAATTGGTTTCGTTAAATGATATTACTAACGAAGACTTAATCTACCCTGGCGAAGTTTTAACGCTACCATTTATCAAATACACTGTACAATCTGGTGATACGTTATCTAAAATAGCTGCAACTTACGATACAACCGTGGCTGAATTGGTTTCGTTAAATGATATTACTAATGAAAACTTAATCTACCCTGGCGAAGTTTTAATACTGCCATTTATCAAATACACTGTACAATCTGGCAATACATTATCTGAAATAGCTGCAACTTACGATACAACCGTGGCTGAATTAATTTCGTTAAATGATATTACTAATGAAAACTTAATCTATTCTGGCGAAACATTAAACGTACCAAACTAAAAAGAGAGAGCAAGCGCGCTCTCTTTTTTATTTTATCTTAAAGCAATTGCAGCAGTTATCATACCTAACACAGCGGCAATGCTTGTAAATCTGCCATTCCAAATATGTTTTGATTCAGGTAATAAATCTTCAAATATTATGTACAATATAAGCCCAGAGGCCGCGCCTAATAATAGCGTTATAAAGGTTATATTAATTCTACTAAATACATAGCCAGTCAAAGCGCCAGTTGCAGTAACTGAAGCTAATACAATAGGTAAAGAAAATAGTAATCTTGGGTTAACCTTAGCCTCTTTAAGTGCAATCGCAACTGCAATAGCTTCTGGAATGCTATGAACGCCAAGTATTATAGCAAAATTCAATACAGCTTCTTTGGAGCTTAACGCCAATGTGCCAAGCGCCAATCCTTCGGGAAAGTTATGTATTGCAATCCCGATTAATATTGCAAAACCGGTTTGCGCTCTTTTATCTGTAGTAGATTTTACCTGATGGGTTAAATATTCTAGCCATATTCCACCAGCTAGTCCTAACATTACGCCAATAAAAACTAATTCGGTTTGTCCACCTTTAAATGCATCGGGGAGAATATCAAAGCTAATAAGCGATATCATAGCGCCAGCTGTTGCGCCAAATAACATGCCTATAAGCCGTGGACTTTTTATGTTAAATATATATAACAACATTACCCCTATCGAAACACCTATTCCTTCTACAACGAATGCTAATAAAAATACTTTTAATGCTTCCATATCCGACCTCCTTTTATATTATAATATATTAGCTTGCACTAATTTTTAGAACGTTTAGCAACCTTAATTATAAAGCCACGACAGCTGTAGTCATGGCTTTAGCTTTGCTTTGTAACAAAATACAGCATTATAATTATGATGCAACCAACCCATGCACCTTTTTGTTGCAATGAGTTACATATAAAAACCCCAACGAGGCTGCCAATAGGAAAGGCTGTGACCATTATTAGAATGTCGCGTAAAATGGATTTATCCTTATTATCTCGTTTGACAACGACAGAATAAAAAATTTGTGCGAAGTTACGTAGGTCGCCAGTACAAATGGTAGTATTATGCATCCCACCATACCATTTGCCAAATGTAGCAAGTTGCATTTGTGCAATGAAAGCAAAGGCAGAAATAATAACTATATCATACATACCAACGGGAACAAAGCCGACTATAAAAAATACTACAAATTCTATAAATAGGCTTTTACGTTGCCAAATATTAAAATATTTAGGATTAGGATGGTTTTTTAAGTATTCGCAAAATATTCCGCCTAAAACGCAAAATAGTATTGAGAAAATTGGAGTTTCTAACATTTCAAAGTCTTGCAGAGCAATCGCAATACCTATTTTGGACATATTAGCAGTTTGCATTATAGCAAATGTTTGGTCGCGCGTAATGTAGGTGTAGGCATTAACAAAGCCTGCTAGTAGTGTGAGTAATGTAAGAAACCAAACTTGTTCATAAGTTTTTGTCTTTTCCATATTATTCACTCCTTATGCTGTTAGGATAACCACTATACATTATCCAATACGCAAGCGGGTAAAATAATATTTTCATACTTATTTTAATAAACTAAAGTAGGGTCTTGCTTATTTAGTTTAAGTCTAAAACAGCGTCACCTATTGTTTTTTTTACGTACATGTTCAAAGGAGGATTTTATGAATATATTAAAAATTATGGATGAGCTAGATAATGTTTTTCCAAACGAATTAACTAATGAATTTATAAATTCGATGGCTAGAAAAGAGCTTACCGAGGAGCAGAAGGCAAAGGATTATTCTAAGTACTATTATAAGGATATGGCGCTAATACCGCAGGCAGATTTAGATATTGTAAATAATGGGCCAATAGCACCCAAAAATGCGCTTTCGATTTATAATGCTAAGGATATATTAAAAGATGGATATTTAGATACGGAGACTGGTTATTGTGTTATGCCCGATGGTACTGGCTTTGCGGCAACTAAAGTATATATGCCTAATGTGAAACCTATAATGATAGATTGGTGGTTTAATTGGCACCCATTAGAAGATTTGCGATATATGATATGGTGCCCTGTAGGCCACACTGGTATAAGTGCAAAAGAGGCTTATATGCACTTTGATAGTTCTGCAACGCCGTTAAATGTGCGCAATATAGGAAGGACGCATTATCCGCAGGAAGGGTTTAATATAGAAGGTTCTACAGATGTTGAGATTAAATTTTGGTCGCCAAAAGTGTTGGGGATTACGCCAGATATGATTAAAAATTCTGCTGTAAAAACTTTTCAAATAGCTACTTGTACTAATAGAAGACCAAGGCTGCCTATAAATGTATTCTTTCATAGTGTTAGGCAAGTGGAAGGAGGGATAGAGTTTAGGAGTCGATACTGGATAAAATTTATGATTAAAAATAATAAGATTGCAAAAAGTAATATACCATATCCAAAAAAAGTGGTTAGCGCAATGGCTAGAAACAATTGTATACACAGTTTAATTGAGTATAATAACTTAGCATCGATTTTGCCACAATTGTATGAAGAGCACGAAGGCAAGATATAGGCTAGCAAATTATATAAAGCATACGAAGGTAAGATATAGACTAGCATCGATTTTGTCATAATCATATGACGCATACGAATTTAAAACCTAAACTAAAGTAAAAATTTTAGCTTTCCGATATATTTATTGAGTAACTTAATAAATTTTAGGAGGGCAACTTATGAATGTCAATGGTATAAGTCAATATTCAAATATGATGCAATTTAATACGACAACTAAGGTTGAGTCGGATACAGCAGCGACTACAGACAATGTTAAAAATACTGGGGTACAGTTTACTCCAACTCATGAAGTATCCTTTTCAAGCGAGGGCATGGCAGCATTATCGCAAAGTAAGCAAGCGCCACCACCACCGCCACCACCACCATCGTCTGAGTTAAGCACACAAGACGATGTCATAGAAGAATTATATGAAACTGAAGAATTATATGAAACTGAAGACGATTTAAATTTATTTGTGGCTGAAGATGACTCAGATGCGGTGCAAAGTAGCACTAGCGGTCCATTATCAGCAGAAGCTATTGAGGCTATGAAGGCTGAGCAAGATGAAGCGTATATGAATATGTTAAACGAAATGGCGCAAGGTTTAGTTAATAACCAATCAACATTATCTAGCGTGAAATTATCTAGCTACTTCTATGAGCTACCTGGTTTAGCAACGACTCCTGAGGAAGCTGCGGCGGCAATTGCACCAGGAGGAGCTTATTCTGTAGAGTCTGTTAGTGATAGAATATTTGAATTCGCTGAAGCTGTAGCCGGTGGAGATGCAGAAAAGATGGAAGAGATGCGCAGTTTGGTTCAGCAGGCGTTTAAGGAAGTTGGGATGGATTTAGAAACTGGTGAAGGTATGCCAGATATTACGTTTGAAACATATCAACATTTGATGGATAGATTTGATAATTATAGTGCGCAATAGTAAAACTCCTGTCCTTTGTGGATGGGAGCTTTTTTTGGTTATAATATGTTCTAAAACTAACAAATGCGCTATAGAGAAGCTAAGATGGATAATATTAAAAAAAACGGATAAAAATAATAAAAAACTATTATGAAAAGAGGTTACAAATATGCAATATAGAAAATTAACACCAGATGGGCCAGATATTTCCCTTTTAGGATATGGATGCATGAGATTTCCGTCTAAAGGAGGAAGTATAGATAAGGTGATTGCATTTGAGCAGATGAAGTATGCGTTTGATAGAGGGGTAAATTATTATGATACAGCGTTTCCATACCATGGAGGTAAAAGCGAAGTTGTTTTAGGGGAGTTTGTTAAAAAGTTCGATATTAGACACAAAGTGCATATTGCAGATAAGTTACCTGCGTTTTTAGTAAATAAGCCAGAGCAAATCGAAGGCTTTTTTAATACGCAGCTACAAAGGTTGGATACAGATTATATTGATTTTTATCTTATGCATGCGCTAAGTTGCCTTGAGGATTGGGAGAAATTAAAGTCGCTAGGGATTTTGGAATTTATTGATGATAAGAAACAAAGCGGTGCTATTCGTTTTATAGGTTTTTCGTTTCATGGTAAGCCACAAGAGTTTATTAAAATTTTGGAGGATTACGAATGGGATTTTTGCCAAATTCAATACAATTATTTGGATGAGCATAATCAAGCTGGTACAGCAGGGCTTAAGAGGGCATATGAAAAAGGTGTGGGCGTTGTTGTAATGGAACCGTTAAGAGGTGGTGCGCTTGCTGCAAAAGCTCCAGATAAAGTAAAACAGATTTTAGCTGAAAATCATGAACAGTTTAGTAGCGCATATTGGGCGCTTAGATTTGTTATGAACCGCAAAGAGGTGGGAACGGTTTTAAGTGGGATGAATGTTTTAAATCATATTAAGGAAAACATTCATGTGGCTAAGAAGACTTTGCCTAATAGTATGACCGATGAGCAGTTAAAGGTAATTAATCAAATTAAAAAGGTATATCGAGAGTTGATGAAAGTGCCTTGCACTGGTTGCAATTATTGTATGCCGTGCCCATTTGGTGTAGATATTCCAGGAACGTTTAGCGATTACAATAGCAAATACTTCTTTGGTAATAGCATGTTAACTAGGGTGATGTACATTGGCCGTAGCGTTGGTTTCTTTGGTGAGAAAAAATCGGGGGCGGATTTATGCGTTTCATGTGGTAAGTGTGTAAAGCAGTGTCCACAATATATTCCTATTCCAAGCAAGCTAAAAGAAGCGCACAAGGAGCTTGATAATCCTATTATAAGTGGCAGTATGACTATTGCTAAGAAGTTTATGAAACCTAAAAACTAACTTTGTCTCAGGCTCTGCTTGAAAAATGTTGATTTTAGCAATACAATTTAATATGCTCTCCCTCTTAAAAGAGGGGGATTACGAAAATTACATTCAGATTCGCTATATATTTTAACAAAGGACGGAAGTCCTTTTTTTATTGCATATTAATAAACGAAGCGAAAAAACGAATAACTCTAAATGCCAAGTCTTTACTATTTATGAAAATATTTAGTAAAGGCTTTTTGCATATAAGTCATAATTAAAAGTCAAAATAATATTTAGCTACCAAAACGAATGATTAACAAAATATAAGATAAGTTAATAATAAGAAAGGGGCTTTTATATAATGTGTAAACGAAAATTATTAATAGCAGGCTTAATAGTGGCGAGTGCTACAATAGGGTGTTCTGCCCAAGCCGAAGTGGAGGTGCAACGCAATTTATCCAGTCCGCCACCGCCGACTGCAACTATAGAAATTGCATCATCCACAAATCCGCGTCAGGCGCTATCTGTAAGCCAATCAACAAGTGTACCACCAGAGCAAGCGCCGCCGCCAGGGCAACAACCTGGAGGGCCACCTGAGCGTGTCGAAAGTACATTAACTGTTGAAGAAGCGAATGAGATTGAGAAAAGTTTGTTGGAAGCTGTTGGGTATGAGGCACAAGTTGGTGGATATCCTATTGTAGATACCAATCAAACGACTTTCTATTCTAACGATGAGATAATTGAGGAGCCTGCTAAAGGTGAAGCTTTTTATGGTCAAGATGCACAATTTATAAAAAATGCTCCAAGCTATACGGATAATAGCGATGGAACTATTACGGATAATGTAACTGGGCTGATGTGGCAACAAGACCCGGGTAAAAAGATGACATGGCCGGAGGCAGTGGAGCAACTTGCGGTTATGAATGAAACTGAATTTGCGGGATATTCTGATTGGCGAATCCCAACTATTAAGGAGCTGTTTTCAATAATTGACCTTTCTGGCTACACTAGGATGAGTTCCGACACATCTAAACCATATATCGATACACAATTTTTTGCATTTGAATATGGCGACGCAGCAGGAGAAGCGCGTTTTATCGATTCGCAAATTTTAAGTTCAACTATTTATGATTCTACTACTTTAGGTGGTAATACAACTGTGTTTGGATATAATTTCGCAGATGGGCGCATTAAGGGATATGAAATCGACAAAGATTTTTATTGCTACTATGTGCGCGGTAATACTAGCTATGGGTTGAACTTGTTTGTTGATAACGGCGATGAAACTATAACTGATGAAGCTACTGGTTTAATGTGGATGCAATTTGACAGCGGTTACTATAGCGCCGGCGATATTGAAGATGGGACTATGGATTGGGAGAGCGCATTAGCTTGGGCAGCTGAAATGAATGAGGAAAACTTCCTTGGCTACTCGGATTGGCGTGTGCCAGATATTAAGGAGTTGCAGAGTTTAGGCGATTATGATAAATCTCCTATTGTAACAGGAACACCATCTATGAATGAGTTATTCTATTGTACGCCAATTATAAATTACTTTGAAGATGATGATTACGGCTTCTATTGGTCGAGCACTACGCATGATGACACTAGTGCTAGCCCGATTGAATATAATGCCGCAAGTTATATGGTGTTTGGTAATGCAATGGGTAGGATGCATGAGGAGCCTTTAGATGTGCATGGTTCAGGAGCACAACGTAGTGACCCGAAAACTGGTACGAGGGAGCAATATCCTCAGCCAGACCCAAATGCACCTCAAGGTGATGAGCAGCGAGTTTATAATATGGTACGTCTTGTAAGAGATGTAACTGATAATTAATGATAAAAAAGCCTTTACTGATTTTAGTAGAGGCTTTTTTATCGTTTAAACTTAACCAATCAAGCTAAATCCAAACTATTTTTTTGCAGGTGTAAAAATAGCCGGTAAAAAAGCAACAATAGTAATCGAAGCAGCGATAACGCCAGAAACTTGAAATGCAGTAAGAGCGGCTTCAGTAGCTTGAGGGAAATCTTTAAATAGCAAATAATAAGCAGTTCTATACAGCCCGATGCCAGGGACAAGAGGAATGATGCCTGGTATTAGAAAAATTGTAATAGGAGCATGTCTACGACGCGACAAAAGGTTAGATATGCTAGTAACAACTAAAGCAGCAATAAAGCTAGAAAACACCTCAGTTAGCAAACAATGCTTAGCGAGAAAATAATAAATAGTCCAACCGACAGCGCCAACAAAACCGCACAAGTACAAATGCTTCTTAAGCACATTAAATATAATGCAAAATGATAACGTCGCTATATACGAACTTATAAACTGAATAATCATAACGTTCCTCCTAACATAAGATAAATCGTAATTGGTAAACTAACCCCAACAGCAATCACTAGCGCAATACACAAAGCTTCCACCGCTCGCGACATTCCCGAAATTAGCTCATCGCCAATTGTATCTCTAATAGCATTAGTAAACGCAACTCCGGGAACTAAAGTCATGATGCAACCTATAATCATTGCATCCATTGATAAAATCGGATAAAAATAAAGTATCGACATAACAATGCTACCAATACAAAATGATACAATAAACAAAGTCAGATATCGCACTACACCGCGATTACTAAGCACTCTCTGCACATAAGAAATAAAACAACCAGTCACCAAACATACGATAAACTCCATTACACCGCCGTTAAACATAGCAGCAAAGCAGCCAGCACTAATGCCCGACATCCAAAAAATTAGCCAAAATGAATATGGCGCTATAGCATCAATCTCCCTAAGCCGAAGCTTAGCCTGCTCAGTGCTATAAGTTTTGTTTACATAATCTCGCGATAGCTGATTAATTAGCTCAATCTTATCCAGCCTATTAACCCTATCCTTAATGCGCCTAATTGCAGTAACTGGCACACCCTTATTAGTAACGCTAGCCGTAATAATAGTAGGTGTAACAAAAATATCAGTCCTGCTGAAATTGTGAATGGATAAAATCCGAGTTACCGTATCCTCCACACGATAAGTTTCAGCACCGCTTCTAAGCATAACTTCACCAACATAAATTGCAAAAGATAAAATCTTCTGAATTTCCAATTAAACCACCCTTTCTATCAAACACAACCTTTAAATTTATACACATAGTATTGCCCACAAATAAAAAACAGCATAAATTGTGGCTAAAATAATTAAATAGAAAAAACTGGAATTAAATGCTATACATATAGAAAAGCTGTAATTAAACCGCCACGCTATACATATAGAAAAACTGCAATTAAACCGCCACGCTATACATATAGAAAAACTGTAATTAAAACAGCACGCTATACATATAGAAAAAACTGGAACGCAAAAAATGTTGACTTTTGTAGGCTAAGGGGGTATAATAGATTAAGTCAGGTAACATTGTAATACATAATATAAATATGGGGGGAAATATTTATGAAAAAATTAATAGCTACGTTACTAACTACAGGTATTGCTCTTTCTGTTGCTCCACCGTTTTTGCTTGAAGCTAAGTATGTAAGTTCTACTAGCCCATTATCTTTTTCAGAAGAAACACCAGCTGATGATGATGATGCTATTCCTTACGTATCTTCTACCAATGAAGCTTATGTTCGCTCTCAACAAAAAGATAAGAACGAGCCGCAGCAAACATCTCAATATGTGGCTACATCTCAATCTAAAACAGTAACTCCAGCTCAAATCAACCTTACAAGCAATCCACCTAATTCAGCAAGCCTTAGTTCCACAAGCGCAGTAATTGGCTCTGGCTTAGTTGAAGGCAGTTTAATCACTGCTGATGAAGTGGAAATCGCTCCTGTAGATGACACTTTAGTTTCAGTTGCTCCTTTGGATGAAAGCCAAATCGAGCTTTTTGCAATTGATTCTGTCGTTAACGAACTAGCTGAAGAAGCTAATCAAGTGGAATATGCAATCGATTCAGTTGTTAACACAATGGTAGAGGAAGTTGTTAAAGAAGTTATATCACAGCCAGTAGTAGCAACTCAAAAGGTAAACAATCCTTTTACCGACGTTCAGCCTACTAACTGGTTTTACGCAGACGTTATGAACATATACTCACGCGGACTTATGTCTAGCGTTAACGGCACAACATTCCAACCACAAGCTCCTGTAACTCGCGCTATGATGGTAACTATATTACACAGGCTAGATAGCAACTTACCAATGCTAAGCGGTTTCGCTTTCTCAGACGTTCCAGCTAGCGCATGGTATGCTCAAGCTGTTAACTGGGCTGACCAACTAGATATTACAGGCGGATTTAGCGATGGAACATTCCGTCCAAACGACCCTATCACTCGTCAAGAGCTTACTGTTATGATTTATAACTTCGCTCGCTACAAAGGTTTTGATATGACCGCAACTGGTAGTATACAAAATTACACAGATGCAAGCTCCGTTCCATCTTGGTCTAAAACTCCTATAGAGTGGGCTATTGGTAACCGCGTTCTTGGCGGTAAAGATAAAGGTCGCTTGGACCCACGCGGAATGGCAACTAGAGCAGAAGTTTCTGCAATGCTAACTCGCTATATGCGTCTAACTAAATAAATAACAGGCTTGGTACTTCGGTATCCAAGCTTTTTTTTTGCATAAAAAAAATAGAGCCGTAGCTCTATTCCGATTTATTACAACTCATAACTCGTCCTGTAGTCGCTTCCACTTGATAAGTATATACCACTTGTCCGACCTTAAATTCTAATTCATATATAAACAAATCATGTTTTGACACCAAATCCACTTTACTAAACTTAGCATCTTGCCCTCGTATATTAGCATGGTGAAGCACTATCTCCTTAGCATTCTCTATCCCCACATAACTATTCTCAACAGCCACTCCATCAGAAACAGTAGGCGCAGGTTCTATGTTCGGCGGCATTATAGAGCTTAAGTATAACGTTCCATCTTTAAATGCCACACTGCTTTTATACATATGCGCCAATTGTCTCACTGGCAAATATGTTGTTCCGTTATATGTTAGCACTTCCCATTGCTCCACCTTATTGTTTATATTGATTAGCTGCCGCTCTAGTTTCGCCTGCACTTGTGTTATAACTTCGCCAACTGAGTCTGGCGCTGGTTCCGTCGCTTGTATTGTGGTTGCCATTATGCTTGCTAGTAATGCTATCTGCCACTTTTTCATCTTAATCAGCTCCTTTTAAAATTGCGTCACTACGCCTAGCTAAGATGGTTTTGATTATACAATATTCATGGCAATAAAAATAGCCCCTGCGCGTCCGCAAGGGCTTTCTTATTAAATCTTACATACTCCACGGCTTTTCCCATGGAAGCGTAATTCTTATTCTTGAATTTCGATAGCTTCTTCTTCGATAACTTCTTCAGTCTCGATTACTTCTTCAGCCTCGATTACTTCTTCAGTTTCGATTACTTCTTCAGTTTCGATTACTTCTTCAGCTTCGATAACTTCTTCAGCTTCGATAACTTCTTCAGTTTCGATTACTTCTTCAGCTTCAATTACTTCTTCAGCTTCGATTACTTCTTCAACTTCGATTACTTCTTCAGTTTCGATAACTTCTTCAGCTTCGATTACTTCGTCTTCGATAACAACTTCGTCTTCGATTACAACTTCGTCTTCGATAACAACTTCGTCTTCAATTACAACATCTTCGATAACAACATCTTCAGTTACAACTTCTTCCTCGATTACAACATCTTCAGTTACAACATTTGTTACAACGTCTTTAGCTTCAACTACTGTCTCAACATCTTCAGCCACATAAAGGTTATCATTTATAGCATCTTCAATAAATGCTGTTAACTCATCCGAATCAGCTAAATCCTCTGGTGAAATATTTATAACGCTTCTGCTTCTAGACCCTACGGAATTAGCTGCATTTGTAATAGCAGTTTGTAATCTAGATCTAGAAGTGTTAGTCTCAGTTGATGGTTCTACATAATCTCTACCTGTAGAATTATTAGTATCTTCGCCTTTTACTAATGTATAACCAAGCTGTGCACAAGTAATAGTAGGATCATTATAATCGCTTAGAGCCGTTGAAATAGCAGCATTTAATGTTAAATATGCTAATTGCTCAAACCCAGGCGCGCTAGAATCATATTTATTTCTTTCTGTAATTGCATTTAAAATAAAGGTACGGAATTCAACTTTTGCTATTGAAGTATCTTCTCTATTACCTACGATTAAGCCATTATTATCAATATCCATAGCTTCTGCTAAATCTGTTCTAGCCTTTTCTACATCGCTCGCAGATGGATATTCGCCTGCAATAGCCTCCTCAGCTTCAGTTATAGCTGCTTGTAATGTTAATTTAGGTGCATCTGACTCAGCCCAGTAGTTATCATGTGATACATCTGTTCCAGTTCCTGTAATACTGTCTTCAATTTTGCTTAATACTGTTTTAGCGTCTGTAATATCATCTTCTAATTCAGTTTTAGCATTATCTGTAACTGCCGCGTATACTCCTGTTTGTTTAGCATTATTAAATGCTAGTACTGCTTCTTCTAAAGTAGTTTTAGCCGCTGTTAATTCATCTGCTGTAAGTGTATTGTCCAGACTTGCCCTGTCAGCATCTGCAATTGCTGAAACTAATGTATTGTATACTTCAGTAGTTACCCATACAAGAGTATCATCATCAGATGAAGTACCTGCTAAGTCAGTTCCGTTTTGTGAACTATGTTTAGAGAAAAACTCTGTTTTAAGAGGTGTTGCAGTAGTAATATAATTGTTTAAGTTAGTTCTTGCATCACCAATAGCTGTTAGCATTCCTTCATTCTTAGAAGTAATGATATTAGCTATTTCACCATTTAATGTAGACTCTGCAGTATTAATAGACGCTGCATTAATGGTACCACTAGAACCGTTCTCATAAGCAGTTTTTGCAACTTCAAGAGCAGTTACATATGCATCGTACTCAGCTGTAGGAACCCAATGGTAATCAGTAGTGAAACCATTATCATTGCTTGCTACTATTGGTTTATCAAGGTCTTCATGATGAACAGTAGCATCAAAGGTATCTACAGTTATATCGCCGTTAGACTCTGTAATCGTATGACCAATTGTTTTATAACCCTTTTCAAGTGCAGTGTACAAATCAGGTAAAGCAGTTGCATTTGCGCCAGTACCATTTTGTTTAGCATCGTTAAAAGTATCAATAGCATCGTTTATATCATCAATATAACCTTGCATAATAATACCGCTAATTGTAGTATTATCATCTGAGATTTCAGTGTGGCGCGCTTCAGCTGTTGTAATAGCTGAATTTAATGCAGTTTGTACAGCTTGAGTTACCCATTCGCCTGTTGTATCAATATCATCACCGTTTACTGTACTTACTGGAATGTATTCTGCTTTAGTAGGATCTACTAATTTTTTAGCCACCTCAATAGCAGCTTCTAATACTGCTGGGTATTGACCTTTCATACCAGATTGTACTTGAGATTCGCTCTCGAACGCAGTATTATCAGCGTTACGCGCATAGAATGCATTCCAAGCTGTTTCAAAAGTATCATAAGCCTCTTGATACTCATCTAATGAATAATATATCTCATCATCATTTATTTGCTCATCATTAATAGTAGTAAACGCTAAATATGCATCTTCAAATGTAGCAATATCAGCAGCAGTTGCCCATAAGTTACCCGTCTCAACTTCTACTCCACCAATTGCACTTGCAACAACTTTTAATGTACCATCATTCTCATATACAGCATATGTTACAGCATCTTTAAGAGTATCAAACTGACCATTTAAAGTTCTAAACTCATCTGCAAGACCAGCTTTAGCAGTCTCACCTGTAAATGTAGCAAGAGCAGCAGCCATAGTAGCGTTAGCATTATTGATTGTCTCTAAGTTAGCAGCTGGATTATCATAAACCGCTTGAGCATCCGCAATTTGGCCTTCAAACGCATCCATCTCAGCTTGAGTTACCCATTTATTAGTACCACTCGTATCAACATCTAAACCAAATTTGTCAGATACTTTAACAGTTCCAGTATTATCAGCAATTAACGCTTCTGCAGTTTCTATATTATCTTTAATAGCATTAAGCGCCTCGATAGCTTGACCAGTACCAGCTTGAGAAGCATTTACTACAGTTTTAATTGCCTCCTTAACCTTAGCTTGGCTAGCTTCTACTTGTGCTACTGTAGATGTTTTTGCTTCCAATACTTCCTCTGCCTCTTCAACTGCATCTAATAACACTTGCATAGTTTCTGTCGTTACCCACTTATCTACTCTATCTACATTAATACCGCCTGTATCACTTACTTTATAATACTCAATCGCCTCATATGCTCCTGTTGGATTAGTTGTATTGAAAACAACATACTGATCGTTTAATATGTTGAATAACACATTTTTGCTTGAGCTAGCAAGTGTTTTTGCGTCTTCTAATGTTTGGATTGCTCCAGTTCCTGGTGATACACCTACTAAATGCGAAGAATTTATATCATTGTCAGTAAGGTCAGCCTCTGAATCAAGTGCGTAAATTAGCTCAGCAATTTGTGCTGGCGTAGTTCCATCTCCAGCTTTAATTCTAGATGCACTTGAAGATGCATTTCCATGCGCCATTACTAGTGCGATATAGTCTGCTGTAGTTACATATTTAATATCAACGTCGCTTCCGTTGTCATTGTATGTGTTTTTGTATGCGTTGTCTTCACTAAGGAAGTCTAAACCTTCAACTCCACTTACATAACCTGTATATTCACCATTATCATTATAACCATGAACTTCAGTTATTTTATCCGCCGCCGCAGAAATAACATCTGTGTATTTATTTAATAATGTGTTAACTGTAGTGTTTGAACCAAATTGAGCTTGTCCCTCTAATACAGTTTTAGCAGCCTCTAAAGCATCTTTTGCAGCAGTTAAATCATCTGCAGAATACTCACTTGCATTATCGAGACAATTTTCTGCTACACTAATAGCAGCTGTAAATGCAGTTTTTTGTGCTGTAGTTACCCATTTAGTTGTGTCAATAATGTCTGTACCATTTTTAGTACTAGTTACAGTAGCATCATTATTAGCAGCCGTAATAGCATTTTCTAAAGCCGTTTTTGCATCAGTAAATGCGGTTGCACTGTATGCTTGGATTGCACCATTAAAAGTTGTATTAGCCGCTGCTATAGCTGCAGTAGCAGTTTGTGCTCCTTCTACAGTTTGGCCAGTAAGCTCATAAGCGTTACCTGCCGCCGCGATAGCTGATTTATATGTGTCCATCTCAGCTTGTGTAACCCATCTATCGCCGTCGCTTAAATCGTTTCCATTTGTTGATACTTTAATGATTGGATCTGTATCATCATATGTTGCAGCTAATTCAGCTACAGTTTTACTATCGTTATTAGCATCATAGTCATATAAAGTTGTATATGCTGCTACAATAGGAGTTTTTAAGAAAGCAAGTTCAGTTAATACAGCTCCACGTGTACCGTCTGTAGTAATTCCTGTATAAGTATTTCTAGCTGTTTGTAGAGCAGTCAATGCATCAGTTAAAGCAGTTGTAGTATTAACATTAGTCTCAGAATCAACCACATTATTGTTAGCATCTACACCGTCATAATTTTCATATATAGCTACAGCAGTGTTATATGCATTTTCTAAAGTTTCGTATTGTGCTACTGTTGCATATTTAGCTACAACATCTATACCATTATGCTCACTCTTAATAGGTACTATTACATTAGATTTTGTATAAGTACTATTATCACTATTTAATTCTCCAGTAGTAGAATCAAAGCTGTATCCAGTTGTGATGTTAAATGTGTTATCAGCTAGTACATTTTCTTTATCTATAGCTTTTCCAGCATCTAGCTCAGCATAAGAACTAGATGGATATTTATCTATATCATTTAAAACAAATTTAACTACTTCTAATTCTAATGCTAAGTTATGTCTAGCTTGATGAATTGCATGAGTACCAGTTGATGGACTTAAATCAGTTGTCGCCTGTGCTAACGCATCTTTTGCTGCTGTTAATTGGCTTGTAAAATAGTTATTATTGCTAAAGCCAGCTGGTGTATTAGAAGTTTTTGCTTCTGTTAAAGCGTTTTCTGATAACTCTATTGCATGATTAAGCGCCGTTTCAATAGCATCCCACTTAGCTTGAGTTGTCCAAGTTTTATCTTTAGCTATATCAGCACCGCCTACTTCACTGATTTCTACTTGTGGTAATAAATCAGCTACAGCTGCATTTGGATTGCTATACATAACCGCTTTAGCGTCTGTAATTGCCGTTTTTAATTCTGCTAACGCTGTCTCATACTCATCATAAGATCCATCCTTAAGCTCTCTTGCAAATGCAGTATTTAAATCTGCTAGTTCCGCAATAGCCTCTCCAATAGTAGCTGCTAGTTCATCAGCTTTAAATAAGTAATTATTTAACTCACCTTCAGTAACCCACTTAGTATTTTCAATATCAGCGCCATCTAATGCGCTTGTTAAAGTAGCGCTATATGTATCATAATCTCTAATTACGTCCAACTCATCATACCCTACACTACTATTGTTGTTGTCTCTACCTTCTACAAGTGTTTCTAACTGTAAATCATTAATAGGTTGAACTGGTTCATTCGCATTAACAACAAAAGTTGAAGCCCCTAATACTAGAGCCATAGTCATAGGTAAGTGTTTTTGGAATTTGTTAATAGTCATAAAATAAATCCTCCTTAAAGTTATGTTATAAAATTTTAGGTATTTTTTTAACCTGTATTATATATCGTCTTAAATTGACAACCCACTTAATAGCAAATCCGAAAAACGTCACAATTTCATTATAAATGTCATAATATGTCAGATACATAGTCATTGTTACTATATTATTGCGCACCGTCTGTTATTGTTGCACAAAAAAAGCCCTTGCTACGGAAATCACCGTAACAAAGGCATTGTTAAATATTATTTGTATATATCATGTGGACCAACATGGCGTGTCAATTTTTGTTATTCAACTATTAAGTCTTCTATAAGTTCACCTTCTACCACGTATTCAACCACTGGAGTATCTTCATTAACAATATCATCTACAGCAGGAGCATCTTCATTAACAATATCGTCTACCACTGGAGTATCTTCATTAACAATATCATCTACAGCTGGAGTATCTTCATTAACAATATCATCTACCACTGGAGTATCTTCATTAACAATATCATCTACAGCAGGAGTATCTTCATTAACAATATCATCTACAGCTGGAGTATCTTCATTAACAATATCGTCTACCACTGGAGTTTCTTCATTAACAATATCGTCCACCACTGGAGCATCTTCATTAACAATATCATCTACCACTGGAGTATCTTCATTAACAATATCGTCCACCACTGGAGTATCTTCATTAACAATATCGCCCGCAATATCATCAGTAGCAATATCATCAGTAGCAATATCATCAGTAGCAATATCATCAGTAGCAACATCATCAGTAGCATCATCTGCCACTACAGCATCTTCAAAAACACCATTATTGGCAGCACTACTTCCACTTTCCGGTACTGGTATTAATCCCATAACCATCTCTTCAGTTATAATAACGTCACAGATATACATATCATCAATGTTAAATGCCGCAGTTCTTGCTCTTGCGCCAGCAGCAGTTGGTGGTGCCAACGTTGAATAACCATTATTCGCTCTGTTTATAGCCGTTTGCACTGAAATACCATTCATAGCAGCGTCCATTGGATTAGCCATATATTGTATTAAGCTATATCTAGCTGAGCTATCATCATTCGCGTCATCTTTTGCTGTTACGTTATCTCTACCTGTTGTGTTATCCTCATCTTCAAGTTTATGCATATCATAACCTAGTATATCGCAAGTCATATTCTCCATATTGTACGCAGTTAAAGCTAGAGCAATTTGGCTATTTAATATAGTATAGTCAGAGCCAGACATTGTATTTCGTGTTGTAATCGCACTTAATATCAATGTACGGAACTCCACTTTAGCTATTGATGAATCTTCTTTATTACCTACAAATATATCCTCATTCGCAGTTTCTAATGCAGTTATTGCTTCATCAACTTCATCTGCTCTTGCATACGTATATAAATCTCTATTTGTATCTTTCGCTTGTGTTAATGCATCGCTAAACGCTGTCAACTGTGCTTGCGTTTTTGCCCAGTAGTCATTATGCGATACATCTGCTCCATTAAGCGTACTAACTGTAGGTGTTCCGATTGCTTCGGCCTCTGTAATTAAGTCATTTAACTGCGAAATTTGTGTCGATGTAGCAATTACAGATACGCCTGTGTTAATAGCTGCTTCAAATACATCTATCGCGTCTTCTAAATCCGTTTTCGCTTCAATTAACTGTGCTGCTGTTGAATCATCATCATCGCTAACAAGCTTAGCTGCATCATATACATCTTGTAATGCAGTTTTAACTTCGTCTGTTACCCATTGTATTGTATCATCACTCGTAGTTCCAGCTAAGTTAGTACCATTTACACTACTTGATTTAACATCCGCATTATCCGCTAAGTAGCCTGTAGTATCAGTAGTTAACTGTGTTAACAACGCATCTAACTCAGCGCGTGCCTCTTCAGTTGCTGCTCCTGTACCAGCAGCAGACTCTCCAACGAATGTAGTAATCGCGTTGCTTAAATTAGTTGTAGCTGTATCAATATCCGCTGCCGAAATTGTACCATCTAAACCATTTGCATACGCTTCCATCGCCGTTATAAGTGTACCAGTGTCATCAGCAATATCATCGTCAGTTTCGCTATTATTATAATATGCGTCAAAAATTGCTGTAGTTACCCAATTAAGTTTTGTTGTTATACCGTTATTATCACTTGCAACAATAATCTTATCCACTGGGTCTGTAGCTTCTAAAACAATTGTTTCACCAGTGTTAGTCAATGTCCATGCTCCTTCTGAAACATCCGCTGTATAACCGATTATTCTAAATCCTTTTAAGATTTCATCTTCTAAGCTAGCAATTGCAATTTCGCTTTTTCCAGTACCATTTGCTATTTTATCCTCAAACTGGGCTATTGCATCTTCTATAGTTTCTAAATATAGTGCCATATCGTTACCATCAGTTTCAATTGTAATTGATTTGTAATCGTCTATCGCTGTGTCTATTGCGTCTATTAAGTCAGCTTGCGTTTGTGAATCTACCCATTCATCGGTTTTAGCAATATCATCACCATTTACTGTACTTACTGCTATATACGTAGCACTAGTTGTTTCGGTAGTTTCATAACCAAATCCGCTACCAAGCCCCGTGGTATCTACTGCCTTAAAATATTCCTCATAAACGTATGCTTGAGCTTCGTTAATTGCATTTAGTATTGCAGTTGGATATTGTCCTTGTATACCAAATTGAACTTTAGAATTTTCATTAAACGTATACGAACTTCCATCATTCGTTGCATTAAAGAATTCTCCCCATGCCTGTTCTAGAGCATCGTACTGTTGTTGTAAATCTTCTAATGAATGATAAGTTATATCCTCGCTATACTCGGATGCACCTACTATGTCACTAATGTCAGTTTGATAATCTGCAAATATAGCATACGCATTAACGAAATCTTCTACATCCGTTGCACTAGCCCAATATGCAGTTGGAGCAACATCGGCACCTCTAACAGTACTTGATGTGATATTTGCAATTGTGATAGCGTCAGTATCTATAGCTCCTGCAATACCATTAATTGTAGTGTCTTTAAGTGTTGTATAAGCACCATCTAACGCCTCAAACGCTTCTTTTTGACCAACTTGAGCAGTTGCTATAAAAGTATCATAAGCTTCTTTAATACTATTAGCAGTAGTGGTAAATGTATCTAAGTCACTATCAGGGTCGTCATATACTTGCTGAGCACTATCTATAGCATTAGTCATAGCAGTCATCTCATCTGTAGTTACCCATTTTTGCGACACAGTAACATCTCTATAATCAACTACTGTTGCAGTCGCAGCAAGATAAGCACCAAAGTCATCTACACCAATAATTTCACTATAATCAATTACATTTTGAGCTGCATCAATATAATACTCAATATCACGCATAGCAGCACAAGCTTCTCCCGTTCCAGCAACAGCTTCTGCCACAACTTCCGCCATCGCATCTATAATATCTTGCTCAGCATCTTTAACCGCATCCACTGTAGCGTCCACATCTTCCAGTAAAGCTTCCGCCACCTCAATCGCATCAGTTAACACTTTCATCGTATCTGGATGCACCCACATCTCAAACGTTTCTACATTTACTCCGTTTGTACTACTAGTTTTGTATCCATCCATAAAGTCATACGCGCCTGTGCTATATGCATATATCGTTTGATATAATTCAGATTTACATGTGCTTGCATCAGCTTTAGAGCTTTCAAACGTTTGCACGGCTCCATTTGGCGCAAACATTCCTAGCGAAGCTACATGCTCTAGTGTTGCTTCAGCTGTTACGTTACCATCAGTTGAATATATTCCGTCAGTTAAGACATAGTCAGATTTTTGAGTTGCAGTTAAGTCTCGCTCAGAATCCAGCGCTAAAATTAAGTCAGCAATTTCCTCTACAGTTGTACCACCGTTATTTACGTTAATGGCACTTATCGATAGATTTGCATCAATCCTGCTCATTAATAAGCTAACCCAATCATTGTTAGTTGTGTAAACTACTTTATCTCCTGCTTTATTAGTAGTTGAATAGAAGTTTTCTGCTAAACTTAATAAATTTAATCCTGCATTATCACTTAATATGCCTGTAGTTGTCTTTGTAAATCGTTGCTTATAAAGTTGTAAATCAGTATGGTCGTCGTCAGTATCGTCATAAGCTTCATATGCACCGTCAATGTATACATAATAAACTGTATCTTCATCATCATCGCTGTCGGCTTCTGTATAAGCAAGCGAATATCTTTGCTCACCAGCATGTGTAGCTTCGTTTTCGTCGTAAGTTGTATAGTCATATTCTTCGTCAGTACTATCGTATACGTATACAAATTCACCCTCATCATCTTTAACATATAATGGCGTTGTTGTTGTTTCGCCTTGAGCGTCCTCCAATATTTCTAGAGCGTCTGCAATAGCTTCTTGGTAAATCAAATACAATACGCTAATAGTAGTTTGAGAACCTATTTTAGCCCCGCCGTCAAAATCATTTATAGCTGCGTTTAATGTAGCTTTCGCCGCTGTCAGCTGTGTTGCAGTGTATTCTGGTGCATTGCTACCATTAGCTACAGATTCATCATAACCTATAAATGCTTTTGCATCTTCAATCGCAGTTTTAAATGTAGTCATCGCTGCTTCTGTTACCCATTTATTTTCATCAATAATGTCTGTTCCATCTTTTGTGCTAGATTCATGTAACGATGCAGTCTCGCCACTATCATCTGCAGCCCAAGTCCATGGATCACCAGTTAAGCCACTAGTATCTGTTTTAGCTGTATATAGAGTACCTCCATTAAGTCGCGCTTCAGCATTAGTTATAGTAGTAACTAATTCATGCACTGCTAAATTATAAGTATCTGCGTTATAAATTTGGATTGCATTATTAAATGTAGTAGTTTGTCCATCTAAAACGTTAGTTGCAGACTCAATTTCAGTTTTACCTAAAGTCTTATCTTCATAAGCATCATACGCCGCATTAATAGCTTCCAAATACGTTTCCATTGTTGCTTTAGTTACATATTTCTCACCATTTGCTAGCGATGTACCAGTTTCAATAATCGTATTACCGTTATCTGAAATTTTGATATCGCCATCATCTAAGACTGCATCATAACTGAAACTAGCTTTTAAATCATTAACACTAACATCAGCCATGTCATCAACATCTGTTAAATCAGTTGACCCATCATGATAGGAACCATAAATAGCTAAATACGCTTCTTTAATAGAATCCTCAAAGTCTTCAAGCGCATCTAAAACTTCAGAACGCGAACCTTGGCGTGTAATGCTAGTGTAAGTCTCTCTAGCTGTACTTAAGCTATTATAAACTTGCTTAATAGAGTTTAATCCTGCTGTAGTTCCCACAAAATCTTCATCTAAGTCATCGTTATCATCATTTAAGGAGCTAAATAATTCAAATGCGCTGTTTGCTGTTTCATATGCTGTTTTTAACGCATCGTATTCACTTTGTATTGCATATACGTCCGCTACATCCACTCCATTGTGTACACTTAAAATTGGGATTTTAATATCAGCTACTGAAAATACGGTGCCAACATTAGCTACATCAGCTGGAGCAGTTGTGGTATCTAAAATTGCTCTACCAACTAAGTCGGCATCAGTTTCATATATATAACCTGTAATAAGCTTTAACGTATTATCAGTACTATCATTCGTTGGATAAAGCGCTCCACTGTCAGTATAAGCAGTATCATCACCATGACCATATGCACCAGTAATTATAGTTTCATATGTTGGACTGTCAGGACCAGTAGTATCATCCACTCCAGCACCATTTAAAACAAATTTAACTAATTCTAATTCTAAATATAAATCTTTACTAGCTTGGTATAGTTCATAAGTACCATCTGCTTTATTATCATTCAGAGAGTTTAGTACACTTTCTAAGTTATCAGATACCATTTTTAGTTGAGTAGTAACATTAGCAGAAACAGTTCCAAAAGAACGTTCTGATAGCGACTCTTCTCTAAGATATGATTTAGTGGCATTATCATAAGCTAGCTCAGCAGCTTCAAGTGCAGTAATATAAGCATTCCAAGTTGTACTATTAACCCACTCCTCATTCATCGGTACTTCAACACCATTAATATCACTTACATTTACTATAGCAATAAGCGAACCATCTTCATTTTTTTCTAAAGTATTACTCTCACTATCTTCAGTAATAGTATCAATAATAGTTCCAAGCTGCGTATCTACAAATGTAGTTAAACCGTTTTCATCTTCACTATAAAAATCAGCAAGATCTAGCTCTACATTGTAAACTTCTAAATATGCCGCTTTGATATTTGTTATTAAATCAACTAATACATCAGCATAAGTAGTAGCATCTGAATTATCATGCCCATTAGGATTTAGGTCCGCATCACCATCAACCGAAGCATCAAAAGTCCCAACATAAATAGAGTTTGCATATTGAGCATTAGTAGACTCAATACGTTTTAAAGCAGTAATAATATCACTTATATAAGGTTCCACTGCACTTTTATAAGCATTAATAGTAATGTCAGTAGCCCATAAGTTATTACCATCTACATCAGCACCTTGGTTGTCGCTAATATAAACAGAAGTAATCAACTCCATATAAGTATCGATAACCTCAATATTATATAAGCCATAAGTTATTTCATCATCCGAATATGCTAAATTATATTCTGGCTCGCTAGAACCATCTTCATCAATAGGCGAAATAGAAAACTCTTCTGCAGATTTAATATCCGCCAAAGAGATTAAATCAGAATTTTCAGTAGCCAAAATAGTAAATGATGAACCTAACACCAATGCCATAGTCACAGGCAAGTGCTTTTGAAATTTTTTAATTGCCATTTATAAAAACCCTCCTTGTATCTTACAAATCATTTTTTCGCTAAATAATTAGCTGTAAATAATATATCGTCCGATTTATTATTCTACCAATCGTTGGAAAAACCAAATATTTTCTTTTTTTTACCAATGATTTAGTGATTTATTTTTAACAATAAGGATTTATAGGATTAACTGTCGTTTTATATATAATATTTCGTTATATGTTATAAACTTTTTGTCCACCGTTTGTCTATTTCTATAATGTATTTTAGGATTTTGGGTAGCTATGTTTTTAAGTGTGTCGACTGGATAATAAAAAAAACCCTTGTTACGGATTTTCAGTTTCCGCAACAAGGGCTTCTTTATTACTCGTATAAGTATTCTGCACCTGGTCCAACATGACCGGTTTGTTGTGATTCTTCTGTAGCTTCTTCGATAGCTTCTTCTGGAGCTTCTTCGACAACTGGAGTATCTTCGATAACTGGAGTATCTTCGATAACTGGAGTATCTTCGATAACTGGAGTTTCTTCGATAACTGGAGCTTCTTCGATAACTGGAGTATCTTCGATAGCTGGAGTATCTTCGATAACTAAATCGTCTTCAACCGAATCTTCAACTACGTCTTCAACAATATCTTCGATAACGTCTTCAACCGAATCTTCAACAACGTTTTCAATAACATCTTCAATAACGTCTTCAATTATATCGCCAACAACGTCTTCAACAGCGTTTTCAATAACGTCTTCAATCGCGTCTTCAATAACGTCTTCAATAACGTCTTCAATTATATCGCCAACAACATCGCCAACAACGTCTTCAACAGTGTTTTCAACTACGTCTTCAATCGCGTCTTCAATAACGTCTTCAATAACATCGCCAACAACATCTTCAATTACGTCGCCAACTACATCTTCAACAACGTCTTCAATTACGTCGCCAACAACATCTCCAACAACATCTTCAACCGCGTCTTCAATTACATCGCCAACTACGTCTTCAACCGTATCTTCAACAACAACAGCTTCTGTAACAGCGCTATTATTGGTAGCGCTACTTCCACTTTCTGATACTGATGGCAATCCCATAACCATCTCTTCAGTTATAATAACATCAGATAAATATACATCATCCATATTAAACAAAGAGAATCTCGCTATTGAAGCTGTGCTTGTTGTTGCTAACGTTGAATAACCATTGTTCGCCCTATTTATAGCTGTTTGCACTGAAATACCATTCATAGCAGCGTTCATTGGATCGTCCATATATTTTCTTAAGCTATATCTAGCGGAACTAGTATCTTCGTCACCTTTTTCTGTCACATAATCTCTACCTGTTGAATTATCCGTATCTTCAAGTTTATGCATATCATAACCTAGTATATCGCAAGTCATATTATCCATATTGTACGCAGTTAAAGCTAAAGCAATTTGGCCATTTAATATAGAATAGTCAGTGCCAGTCAATGTATTTCGTTTTGTAATCGCACTTAATATCAATGTACGGAACTCCACTTTCGCTATAGATGAATCTTCTTTATTACCCACATAAACGTTATCGTACGCAGTTTGCAATGCTGTTGTTGCTGAAACTACATCAGTTGATGATGGATAATCAGTAGTGCCAGTTTTTAACTCGCTTGCTGTTGTATACGCATTTGTAAATGCCGTTTTGTCAGCAGTTGTTTTTGTCCAGTAGTAGTTATGTGACACATCAGTTCCGTTTGTGGTACTAATATAATCTACTTCTATATTTTGAGTTGCAGATAATAAAGCATTTAGAGCACTAATCTCAACATCAGTAGCTAGCTGAGATACTCCAGTAGTAATTGCTTCTTTAAATGTAGCAAGCGCTTGTGCTAAATTAGTTTTCGCTTCAGTTAACTCAGTTACCGTTGCATTGTCATTGTCACAAACTTCTAAATATTTATCATATGCCGTTTTTAAGTCATCTTTAACTTCTGTTGTTACCCACTGTATTGTATCATTATCAGCACTTGAATCATATAAATCAGTACCGTTTTTATCACTAGTTTTAACATCAGAGTCATCAGCTAAATAATCATCGTTAACCTCATTTAATAAATCCTCTAACTCCTTACGTGCAGCTTCAGTAGCAGCTCCTGTACCAGCAGCAGACTTGCCAACGAACGTAGTAATTGCCGTGCTTAAATTAGATTTAGCTGTGTCAATCTCAGTTGAAGTATTCTCACCTGACACCGCATCTGCATAAGCTGTTAACGCAGTTTCAAGCGTAGATGTAGCTACCTCTTCAGCATAATATTCATTAAATGTAGTCTCATCAACCCAGTTATTTGAAGTTGTTATACCACCGTTAGTGCTCATCTCGATTATTTTAGTAACAGGGTCTGAACTAAGTAACGTAATTGCGTCGCCCACATTGCTTAAAGTCCATTCTTCTTCATCCACTGTTGCGTTGTAACCGATTATTCTAAATCCTTTTTCGATTTCTGCCACCAAGTTATCAATTGCAGTTGCATTTTTTCCAGTACCTTTTGCAAGCGCTGATTCAAATGTTGCTATAGCATCTTTAATGTCTTGTAAATATTCTGACATCTGAGTACCAGTAGTAGTTGCTGTAATTGATTCATAATCACTAATAGCATCGCTAAGCGCTGTCTCTAATTCATCAAATACAGTTGACGTTACCCAATAATCATCTGTAGCCACATCGTCACCGTTTACTTTACTTATTGCAACGTATGTTCCAGCCTCTTCAGTAGTAGAATCTGGAGCTAAATTACCAGAACTATCTACATATGGATAATAATTTCCATCTTCGTCAGACTCAATGTAAGCAGCCGCCTTGTTAATCTCAGCTAATATAAGAGTTTCGTATTGACCTGCCATACCATATTGTACTGGAGAAGTGCTACTAAATGTGTAGTTGCCGTCAGTATCAGTTATAAAGCTTCCATCGCTAGCTTTTTGCGCACCAAAGAACGTTTCCCACGCTGTATTCAATGCATCGTATTTAGCTTGATAATCTGATAATGGATTATCGTTTGAAGTAGTTACAGTAGCAATAGCAGTTTTATACTCATTAAATGTATTATAAATCGTAATGAAATTTTCTATATCAGTTTCAAGTGCCCAGTAGTTATCTGTTGCAATATCTGTACCTTCAACACTACTAGATGTAATGTTCGCAATAGAAGCAGTGCTTATAGTTCCAGTTATAGCAATTATAGCTGATTCAAGATCGTCATACTCAGTAGCTAATGATACAAAGTTTTCTTTTTGACCTGCTGTAGCTGCGCCAGTAAATGTATTATAAGCTGCTTCAATTGCTTCATAAGCCGCTTTAAACTCATCAAGTGTAAGGTCAGGATTATCATAAGCTTCTTGCGCGTCTGCTATAGCTTCCTCCATAGCCTCCATAACAGTTTGAGTAACCCATTTTACCGGTCTTCCACTAGATGCCGTTTCATTCTCAGAAACATCTGCACCATAATAATCAGAAACGATAATTTCTTCGTTATCAATTGATGATTGTGCATCTTCAATATAGAATAAAATCTGTCTTAAATACGCAGCCGCTTCACCAGTTCCAGCTTGAGCTTCAGTTTGGATTTCACCCATAATACGTTCTAGCTCTGATTTGCTATTTTGAACATTTGCTTCTGATGATTCCGCAGTAGCCAATAACGTTTCAGCATTCTCAATCTCATCCGTTAACTCTTTCATCTTCGCTGGCGTTACCCATTTTTCATACGTTTCAACATTTATACCACCTGTGCTACTAGTTTTGTAGTTATCCATAAATGCATACGCTCCAGAAGACCAGTGATATAAAGTCTCATATAAATTAGCTTTTTCTTCACTAGCTTCAGTTAATGAGTTTTCAAATATTTGCATAGCTCCATCTGGCGCTAACCATTGTTGTAGCGAATTAATAAGCGCTGGCGTAGTTACTGCTGATGTTCCAGTCGTACCCTGCACATATAAACCTGTCTCATCATTAAAAGTATATAACGCGTTTTGTGTTGCTGTTAAATCTCTATCTGAGTCAATTGCCCAAATTAATGATGCAATCTCTTCTACAGATGCTCCACCTTTTACATGGTCATATTCAAGTCGGTTAACTTGCCCATTAACAGCTGCCATTAATAATGTAGTCCAATCTCCGTAACTCGCATAGTATATTTGCTCGCCATAACGATTGGTTGTATTATAGAAATTATCAGCTAAGCTTACAAGGTTTAACCCTTTATTATCACTTAAAATACCCGTAGTTATCGTAACTAGTGGTTGCTTATAAAGTTGTAAACCTTCATGGTCATCGTCATCTTCATCATATAATTCATATTCATCATTAATATATACATAGTATACTGTGTCGGCATCATCACTGTCTGATGCTTCTCTATAAACGTATGAATATCGTTGTTCACCATCATGCTCAGCGGCATTATATTCTACATACTCGTATTTACTACCAGTAACAGTATCCTCATCGTTAGTAATGTCTACCGATACAAATACCCAATCACCTTCATCATCTTGAATACATAATGGAACATCAGCTGTAGTAGTGCCACTAGCTTCCCTATACATTATTTGAGCGTCATAAACCGCTTCATCATGTATCATTAACAATACTTGGATAGTAGTTTGTGAGCCCATTGCGCTGTTATTGTCAAATTCATTAATCGCCGAAGTTAATGCAGCTTTTGCTTGTGATAACTCTGATGATGAGTAACCTAACACCACTGATTCAGATGCAACATATTTTTCAGCTTCTGTAATAGCAGCTTCAAATGTGGTCATTACAGTTGGAGAAACCCAGTTTTTGCTATCTGGCGTAACTGTACCATTTTTAGAATCCTCTACACATGCTGTGATTGTTTCTGTAGTTTCTATTCCTGTATCATCTAATAAATTAATTATAGATATGCTTGTTAAGTCACCAGCAGATTTAGTCTCATTTAAGAACCCACCATCGCCAACTCTAAGATTTGCATTTTCTATAGCTACAACTAATTCATGAATTGCTAATTTATAACTACTTGCATCATAAGTTTTAATTGCAGTTGTAAAATCAGTAGTTGCGCGAGACATAGTTGTAGTTGCAGTTTCAATAGCCTCTTTACCTAGCGTCTTATCATCATACTTATCAATTGCATCATATATAGCCTGCAAATACGTTTCCATTACTTCTTTAGAAACATACCTATCACCAGTCACTAAGTAAGTAGTAGAAGAATCTACTATTGTATTACCATCATCAGAGATTTTGATAAACTCAGCATCATAAACTGCGCCATAATAATCATCAACCGTGTCACCTAAAATGTCTTTTAAGCTAGTGATTGAAACGCTAGTCATAGATGCAGCTGTTGTATAAGTAACACCATCATCATCTTCATACTTGCCAAATAACTCTAAATAAGCGGTTTTAATCTCAGTTCCAAGTTCCTCAAGAGCCACTAACACTTCACCACGTGTACCTTGTCTAGTTATGCTAGTATAAACTCCTCTAGCGCTAGATAAAGAATTATAAGCACTTTGTATCGACTTTAAGCCTGCCGCTGTTGCTTCAAAGTTATCATCAATATCATTATACTCACTGTTTAATGAATTATATAAACCAAAAACGCTAGTTGCATTGTCATATGCAGACTTTAATGTGTCATATTCAGATTGCAATGAATATACGTCCACTACATCTACACCATTGTTTACACTTAATATTGGTATCTTAAGCTCCTCAGTTATAAATACCGCCTTAATGCCAGTTTCATCAGTTAAATCATAAGTAGCTGCAGTATTTCCATCTACCTCCTCAATCTCAAGTACATAAGACGTTATACCAAAGACATCAATTAATGCTCTACCAACTACATTGCTAGTTGCTACATTAGTATCTTCATTATCATACATATATCCAGTAATAAGTTTTAACGTATTATCAAGACTATCATTAGTTGGGTAACGCGCACCACTAGCATAATCAGTATCATCATCATGTCCATACGAACCACTAATAATAGTTTCATAAGGAGCATCAGTACCTTTAGTATCCTCATCATCGCCTGCACCATTTAAGATAAATCCAACTAATTCTAACTCTAAATAAAGCTCTTTACTAGCCTGATAAAGCTCATAAGTACCATCCTTTTTAGCCTCATTAAGAGTTCCAAGAACGTTCTGTAAATTATCAGCCACCATTTGCAATTGGCTAGTAACATATGAATCCATAACATTACTACTTCGTCCAGATAGGCTGTCCTCACCTAAAGTTGTAAATATCGCATTATCATAAGCAAGCTCCGCGGAATCAAGCGCATTTATAAACGTATTCATAACTGCAGTTGTAACCCACTGTTCATTCATTGGTATATCATCACCACTTAACGCACTCGTTTTAACTGCGGCTACTATACTGCCATCAGATTCATAATCTAAATCATTACCATCCATATCTTTATCAATATTATTAAGAATTGTTGACATTATTGCTGCTGTAAATTCAACATTGCTACCAACCTGGTTACCAGCATCGTTTAATTCTGCTGTTTTACTATAGAATGCAGTTGTAGGAATACTTAAATTGTGAAGTTCCTCATATGCATCAGATATATGTTCTGTCAATTCCATTAACACCTGTGCATAAGTACTAGTCGCAGCTTCATTATTATGTCCATCAGGATTAGTAGGATAATTACTAAGAGCATCATCATCATCAGCAGGTCCGGCATGAGATTCATCAAAAGTACCAACATAAATAGACTTGTCGTATAGATTATTAGCAGCCTCTATACGTTTTAAAGCATTAATAATTGTAGTAATTTCAGGCTCCACTGTCGCCTTATAAGCGTTAAGAGTAGCCTCCGTAGCCCATAAATTATTACCATCAACATCAGCACCTTGATTTTCACTGATATAAACCGAAGTAATAAGTTTCACATAAGTATCAATAGCCTCTATTTCATATAGAGCGTAATAATCTTCATCATAAGTGTAATACTGATAATGTTCAGGATCATCTGAATCGCTAATAGGCGAAATAGAATACATACTATCATCAGATTGAAGTTCTGTAATATATTGAGCAGAAACTTCTACATTTTCATTTTCTTCAGCAAAAATTGCAAAAGAAGATCCAAGAACTAAAGCCATTGCAACAGGCAAGTGCTTTTTAAAACGTTTAATTGCCATTGGGTAAATCCTCCTTGAAAATAAATTACAGTAAACCAATATTTTATACCATAATATACATTTATTCCTTGTAGAATAAAAATATACCTATATATAAAAATTTATGCACAAAAAAAAGAAGCCCCTCGGCTTCTAGTTGACGCTTCCTTATAATAGTTAACTTTCGGCTTAGTCAAAAGCAACCTAAATTAACAGCTTAGTTTACATGTAGCTTCCTTATATATTAGTCAAAAGCAACCTAAATTAACAGCTTAGTTCACATGTAGCTTCCTTATATATTAGCCAAAAGCAACCTAAATTAACAGCTTAGTTCACATGTAGCTTCCTTATATATTAGTCAAAACCCACTTAGTTAACCTTCACCTTAATTAATTTTACGCCCGTAGCAGTAAAAGCAACTTCATCATACTCAGAACAATTAGTATCAGTAACAATATGAGTAATATCAGTTAACTGCGCCGAAATAAAGTTCCCTTCCTTACCAAACTTATGACTCTCGGCAATTACAATCTTATCGCCCGAGCATCTATCCAAAAACATCTTATTAATAGTAGTTTCTTGAAAAATAGTAGTACCAAGACCAGCTGTAGTATTAAGCGCACTCACTCCTAAAAAGCACCTGTTAGCAGTGATAGTAGCCAGCATATCTGTGGCAAAGTGTCCCACAATCGACTTCTTTGCTGGCATAATCATACCCCCCAATAAAATAAGCTCAATATTTTTGTCAATATTCAAATTGACCACGACTGGATTATTAGTTACCACCGTTATTTGTTTACCCACTATATGATTTAACGTTAAAATAGCAGTTAAACTTGAATTAATAAAAATTACATCGCCATCTTCTACAAATGAAGCAGCATAATAAGCAAGTTGATTTAATTTATTATGTTGTTCTATGTAGTTATACCCTTTTGATTCAATAGATTTGGCTCCCCCATGGAACTTTTCAATCAAATGTTGCTCAGCAAGAATGATTAAATCTCTTCTAATAGTTGCGTCAGATGCCTCTATAATATGGCTAATTTCTGAAACTGTTAAAGTTTCATAGTCTTTTAATAAAGCAATAATCTTTTTTTGGCGCATATTTAATGCTTTCATTTTATCCCCCCCGTCTCCATATAATCATATTTATTCATATTATAATCATATTTTAACACTAATAGTCAAAATAATCAAGTATTTCTGGAAAAAAGATACTTATTTGGTTAGCGTTACCTAATTTTAAAAAATATAATGATTTTTTTTATAAAAACTATTGACTTAGTTACTAGTATATAATATAATCATAGTATAAAGATAAATTAGTGATAAATATTACTAAATTGATTTTTAAATAAGCAAAATGCTTATAAAATGATTATTTGCATGTTGAGAAGGAGGATTTGTTATGAGTAAAGTAAATACCTTAACAAGAGAAGAGTGGATTTTAAATACATTCCCAGAGTGGGGAACATGGTTAAATGAGGAAATTGAGGAAACTGTGGTAGAGCCAGGAACATTTGCAATGTGGTGGCTAGGATGCACAGGGATTTGGCTAAAATCTGAAGGCGGAACAAATATTTCAATCGACTTTTGGTGTGGGAGCGGGAAAAGAACGCGTGCTAAGAAAACTATTGACCCTCAACATCAAATGGCTCGTATGAGCGGCGGAGTTAATCTTCAACCAAATCTTAGAGTTGCTCCTTTTGTTCTAGATCCATTTGCAATAACAAACATTGATGCAGTTTTATCTACTCATGATCATAATGACCATATAGATGTTAATGTTGCTGCTCAAGTTGTGCAAAACTGCGATCCTTCTATTCCTTTTATTGGGCCACAAGCTTGCGTGGATAAATGGGTTGAATGGGGCGTGCCAGTTGAGCGTTGTATAGTTATGAAGCCTGGCGATAGCGTAAAGATTAAAGACATAGAAATTTTAGCGCTTGAAGCTTTTGATAGAACTGCTCTTATTACAATGCCTCCAGATGGCAATTTGGTAGGAACTATGCCAATAGATATGGATCAAAAAGCTGTCAATTATTTAATCAAAACTCCAGGTGGCAATTTGTATCATAGCGGTGACTCTCATTATTCTAACTACTATGCTAAGCATGGTAATGAGCATAAAATTGATGTGGCTCTTGGCTCTTATGGCGAAAATCCACGTGGGATTACTGACAAAAT
>MDSQ01000030.1_pt1 | contig 33828 bp, 13 predicted proteins | sample 1008251 | NCBI WGS metagenome assembly MDSQ01 (sample SAMN05526597, study PRJNA338239) | gut metagenome | isolation source: Hindgut content | host: Naso unicornis | place: Saudi Arabia: Red Sea | collected 2016-05
TTTCTAGGAAGGCTGTGAAGTACTCCTTATTTTTAGGTCAGCTGTTTTTTTGTTTGTTTGTTTGTTTTCTAAAATCCAATCAGAACTGCACTGCAGTTGAGTACTTTCTCCACCACTGCTAGTAACTGGAAAAAGTAATAAAATTGATAAATAAAATAACTGAATGATTTCTTGTTTATCCATCCCAGCTCCAAGCGCCAACATCAACTTAATACGCGCTTTCGGCCCTCGCATCTCACCGCCCATAATAGCGCCCAATGTCGCAAGCTCTTTACCGCCACCTTCATATCCATACGATTCAAACACTCGCCCTGCATTACATCTAGATACGATAACAACTGTTACTCCTATAGATAATGCGTATTTAATGCCAGCAATCATTTTAACAGGCAAATTACCACGCCCTAAGCCTTCGATAACAATGCCTCTAGCACCTGAATCAACTGCAAATTTTATAAGCCTATCATCCATATCCATAACAGCTTTAATTAAATCAACTCTGCGCTCAATCTTATCAGCTTCAATATATTGCCTTCTCGCAATATCTCTATATAAAATTAAATCGTTATTATCAATAATCCCAACAGGGCCGTATGGCGAGCGAAATGTATCTAGCGATAGCGTATTAGTTTTAGTAACCTCGCTAGCCAAATTTACCTCATTATTTAGCACAACCAAAACGCCTTTATTACGCGCTTTAGCAGAGCTTGCAGTACAAACTGCGGCGGCTAAATTACTTGGGCCATCGTAACCTAGCTCGGAACTATTTCTCATAGCACCTACAACAACAATAGGCTTAGTGTTATCTATTGTTAGCTCCAGAAAGTAGGCTGTTTCCTCTAAAGTATCAGTACCATGAGTTACTATAACTCCTGAAATATCGTCCTGTGCAAGTTTATCAAGAATAATTTGTTTAAGCTCAAAAAGCTTATCAAACGTCATATGAGGACCTGGAATTTCGCAAAAATTAATAATTTCAATCTGTGCTAACTTATCTATATTATAAACCATCGAAAGTATTTGTTCGCCTGATAGCGTAGGAATTGCAGCTCCTATATTTTCATCTACAGTCATAGAAATCGTCCCACCGGTAAAGATAATACAAACTTTAGGTTTTTGCATGGCATTATACCTCCAATATGCTAAAAATTTCGCTAGGCAAGCGGTATTGGGGCCTTCGGCCCCGCCGTAAACATACTTAAAATAAAGCAGACCGCTAGGCAAGCTGTATTCCTTAAACATGCATACCGCACCTACTAAATAAACTAGTGATAAATTCGTCCGCGCTATAATCTTGTAACAACTTTACAGTACCCACACTTACTTTATCTTCATTATTATATGCATTATCAGCTTGTTGTTGTGTTAATAATAAATAGCAACCCGACCGCGCCAAAACCCACTTTTTAAAATCCTTCTCTATTTTGCTATTTTTAACATAATGCGGGTAGAAAAATGTTTCTTGTTCTTGGGAACTGTAAAATAGATAAGTCTTAGTTTCTTCGCTAACTCTACTAACTTGCAATTTACCAACACGCTCACAGACCCAGCTAGACAAATCTTGCTCAACTTGCTCATCTGTTACATTATCCGGATAACTAAATACATCATTTTCACTATCGATATAAAACAAATAATTTTTCATTTAATTCTCCCCCTTTTATTGTGAATATTTACTAAATCATTTTATACATATTATACAATGTATTATCTAATATAAATAAAGTATATTACTATTATGTCAAGTTTATGATAAGAAATAATACCCAATAACTTTATTTAGCGCGACTTATCGTTTGAATTATCGTTTAAATTAGCAAACGCAGCTGCAAATGCAAAGTTGCCTTCATCTTGCTTATCTTGATTTTTCAAATAACTTTGCACGGCCTTTTTATCCGCCTTACTTCCTCCGCTACGATACTTCTTATTAAACGACTCTGCTCGCTCCTTAAATCCACACCCCGGACAAACGTATGACTGCGCATCCTTATGCCCCTTAAGCTCCAGCTTCTTATGACATGTTGGGCATTTGGTATTTGTAAATTTGCTTATATCCACTTTATAACCGCATTCTCTATCCTGACAAACATGTCTCACCCCTATTTTAGTCTTCACTTCCAACAAATTTTTATTACACTGCGGACACTTTTTTCCCGTTTTATTATCATGATTAAATCTAGCATCGCTATTTTTAACCTCATTTACCAACTTAGTAGTATACGCTTTCATATCGTTAATAAACTCTTTGTCGCTTTTCTTACCCTTACTAATCAAATCAAAATCCTGCTCCCATTTAGCAGTCATAACTGGCGACTTTAGTTCCGTTGGCACCAGCTCTATCAACTGCTTACCTTTGGATGTTGGCGTTATCGTCTTATCATTCTTTTCTATATAATATGAATTAAACAGCTTGTCTATAATTTCCGCCCTAGTTGCCACTGTTCCTATACCGCCTGTCTCGCCTAACGTTTTAGCTAAGTTGGATGATATATTCATTACCTGGTGCGGCTTTTCCATTGCTGCTAACAATGTTCCCTCATTAAACCTAGTAGGCGGCTTAGTCTTATCTGCCTTATACGCCACATTATCTATAGCTAGCGTTTCACCTTGCTTTATCGGCGGCAACTCCTTTTTATCATCCACCTCATCTTCATCATCATCCACACCATCCTTATACAACGCGCGGTAGCCTTCGCTTTTCACTACTCGCCCCCTAGCTATAAACGTTTCATCCGCTATTTTACATGTAACTGTAGTTTGCAAATATTCATATGGCGGCATAAATACTGCCAGAAACCGCTTTAACACCAAATCGTAAATCTTCTTTTCATCTGCTGATAAACTTAGCAAATTAACTCGCTCCTCTGTAGGAATTATCCCATGATGGTCCGATACTTTATTATTATCCGCAAACCTTTTATCCACTTTTATATTTTGCTTACTAAGCCCTGTTGCTACTGCTCTATACTCTCCTACTGCCACTGCTTGGAACCTATCTTTTAATGTAGGTACAATATCGGTAGTTATATGCTTAGAGTCAGTACGCGGATAAGTTAATATTTTATGCTGCTCATATAAACGCTGCATTATAGATAACGTCTCCTTCGCTGAATAACCGAATATTCTATTGGCATCGCGCTGCAGTTCGGTTAAGTCGTAAAATATAGGCGAGTAGACTTTCTTTAACGTATCCTTAACTGCATCCACTTTAGCCGCGCTTCCCGTTAGCTTTTTAACCATAGCTTTAGCTTCAGCCTCATCCCACAAACGACTGTTGCCTTTATCGTCTTGCCATCTTAATATAACCTTTTTGCTAGATGCGGTTATAGTGTAATAATTTTTAGGCTTAAAAGTATTGATTTCATGCTCGCGGTTAACAATCATAGCTAACGTGGCGCTTTGCACTCTGCCGGCTGATAGTTGCGCATTAAACTTACATGTTAGCGCGCGAGTTACGTTAAGGCCTAGTATCCAGTCCGCCTCAGCTCTACACACTGCTGCTTTATATAGATTATCATACGTAGATGCTGGCTTAAGATTATTAAAGCCGTCTCGAATAGCCTTATCCGTTTGAGACGAAATCCATAAACGCTGCATAGGCTTCTTAAATCCACACTTTTCAACAATCCACCTAGCAACCAGCTCCCCTTCTCTGGCAGGGTCAGTTGCGATTATTAAACTATCCACATCAGCGCGGTTTAAAACTTTTTTAACATCCCTAAAATGCTTAGACGTTTTGGAAATAACCTCAGTCTTTAAATGCTTAGGCAACATAGGCAAATTCTCGATGCTCCAATTTTTATATTGCTCGCCATATCTTTCTGGCGTAGCTAACGTTACTAAATGGCCAAGCCCCCATGTAATAATATACTTATCACCTTCCAAAAAGCCCGCGCCTTTACGATGGCAGTTAAACACCTTGGCAATATCTCTGCCAACACTTGGCTTTTCTGCCAACACTACTATTTTTCCCATATTTAAAAACCTACCTTTCAAAAATTCATAATAAACTAATCTTCGACTAGAAAAAAAAAGACGACCTGCGCCGTCTCTTTTACAATAAATCATCCTCAGTCATAATAGGACGAATTCGCTCAAGCACCATATCAAGGGCAACGCGGTTGTAGCCACCCTGAGGTACAATAATATCGGCCCGCTTCTTACTAGGCTCCACAAACTGCTCATGCATAGGCTTAACAGTAGATAAATACTGCTGAATAACCGACTGCATATCCCGCCCACGCTGGCAAACATCGCGCTTTAGCCTTCGCAATATCCTTACATCAGAGTCAGTATCAACGTATACCTTTATATCCATCAAATCACATAACTCCACATTATCAAATATCAATATGCCTTCCACTATTATCAATTTTTTAGGCATTACTTTTATTGTTTCACGGCATCTAGTATGCTCCACAAATGAGTATTTGGGACGGTATATTACTTCGTGATTTTTAAGCGCCTTTAAATGCTCAATCAATAACTGCGTATCAAATGCGTTCGGATGGTCATAATTTAAATTTAGTCGCTCCTCAAAAGGTAAGTCTGCGTTGGATTTATAATAATGGTCATGCGAAAGGATTACTGCATCCTTCTTAAATACCGATTTTATTTTATTGGCAAAAGTTGTTTTACCAGAACCCGTTCCTCCTGCGACACCAATTATCATATAACTAGCCCTCCTTTCTTAACTTTCTTAAATTAAGGCATTATTCAAAGCCCCGCGGCTCACTTCATCTTTATTAAAGACGCTTTTGGCTGCGGCTGTTGTAACTGAGGTTGCTTAGGAGGCTGTAATTTTGGCTCGTTAAGAATTGGCTCCTTAATTTCTAATCTTTTTATCTGCGGTTCTTGTGCAAGCAGTGGCGTTATAGGCTTTTGCTGCATTTTGTGCATATTGTGAATGGATGAAGGTTGCTCTGGCTCTAACAATACCGGCGGCAGTATCCTCGGCGCTACTAGCTCAAGTTGTGGCAGCTGCTCTTGTATAGTTGGACTAAGTGGGCTAGGCGGACTCGGCGCTCTAAACGGCGCATTCCTAAGCGGTGTTAGCGGCGCTATGGCTAGTAGGATGTAACTACAGTTGCGAAGTAAAGCAGTACGGCATCTCACGCTTATGCGCCGAACGCTTATTGGCTGCTTCAATGATAGGTTGCGCAATTTCATTAGTTTTTCCCGTCTTAATCCACTCTTCCACCTCATCATATGTTACGCCCATCTCTTCCTCATCAGTCTGTCCTTCCCACAAGCCTGCTGATGGCGGTTTATCCAGTATAGGCGCAGGCACTCCAAGCTCTCTCCCTAATATCAAAACCTCACTAACCGTCAAATCCGACAATGGATTTATATCGTATCCGCCATCGCCCCATTTGGTGAAATACCCCATTACCATCTCGCTAAGATTATCCGTTCCTACTACTAAGTAGTTGTGCTTCCCCGCTATTGCATACAATGTTGTCATACGCAGCCGCGGTTTTATATTTGCTGTAGCTAGCTCGGTTAGCACTCCTGTTTGTTCTTGTATTGTAGCATGAAGTGCGTCAAATGTCGACTTTAAATTTATTTCGATTAACTCCACCCCAAATGCTTCGCATACCATTTTGGCATGTAGCTTATCTGTTTCAACCGAACTACACGGCATCGTTACTGCTATCACTTTGCTTGCACCAAGCGCCTTTACGCATAGCGCCAGCACCACTGATGAATCCTTCCCTCCGCTTACTCCTACTACTACTCCGTCGGTTTTTGATTTGGCTAGATGGTCTTTTATAAACTGCATTCTTGCTTCTACTTTATACATATCGATTCTCCTTTTTATAATTGTTCTCCCTTGTATAATTGTATTATATGTATTATTTTATTATTAATACGCATTAAAAAAAGCGTTGTTTTTATCAACGCTTAATTTACCTTGCTTAGCTATATATGCTTACACCTCAAGTATTGCGTCTTTCATATCTTTAACATACGCTGCTACGTGCTCTGGTGACTTTGTTCCATGCACGGATATTATATCTACAATCGCGCTTCCGACTATAACTCCATCGGATATGGCTGCCATCTGCTTCGCCTGCGCCGGCGTGGATATTCCAAAGCCTACCATACATGGGATGTCTTTTATTTGCTTCACTTTTTGGATTAACTCACCTATATTGGTCGTTATTGTCTCTCGCATCCCAGTTACTCCTTTTGATGATACGCAGTATAAAAACCCTTCTGCTTGTTGCGCTATCTTCTCTAGCCTCGCTTCTGATGTCGGTGCTATTAGCGATATTAGCTTTATATCGTATTGGTTGCATATCGGCAAAATTTCGTGCTTTTCTTCATACGGCAAGTCGGGTACAATGATGCATGCAATTCCTGCGTCGCTACATCGCTTTATAAACTTTGTCGCTCCGTACGTAAAGACTGGGTTTATATATGTCATTATTGCTAGCGGTATCGTCACTTGTGGTTTTATGTGCTCTAGCATATCGAATATCTTATCGGTGGTAGTACCGTTCGCTAGCGCTCTTACGCTTGCTGCTTCTATTACTGGCCCTTCTGCCACTGGGTCGGAGAATGGTATGCCTATTTCTATTAAATCTGCCTGTGCTGTTTGCATCGCTTCTATTAACTTTGCTGTTGTTTCCAAATCTGGGTCTCCTGCTGTTATAAATCCTATAAATGCTTTGTTTTTAAATTCCATCGTTCTCTTCCCTTTCCTTTTTTATAATATACTCAGTATACCACATTTTCGCATACGTAATTCTTTAGTTTTTTTAACAACTATAAAATGACGGTAGCGGAATTAAATAAATTGCCGAGTCTTATACCGAGAGCGAAGACGGTTTAACGTATACGTTTAAACTTAGAGAAGACGCGGTTTGGTCTAACGGTACGCCGGTAACAGCTTACGACTTTGAGTTTGCTTGGAAACACACAATCACTAGCCCCGACGCAGAGTATGCTTACATATTTACATCAGAAGGCGCAAATATTTTAAATGCAGATGATATATTATACGGCGGCGCGGATGCTGATAGCCTCGGGGTTACTGCTTTGGATGATTATACGCTACAAGTACAGCTTGAGGTTAAAACGCCTTATTTCTTAAGCCTAATGACATTCCCTATGTTCTATCCTGTAAGTAGCAGAAAGGACGGGGAAAGTATTGACAATAAGAAACTAAAGTGTAATAATAAGACTACATTAAAAAAATAAAACTGGAGGGGATGATAGATTGAGTAAAGTAACGTTTATCTTGCTAGCAACAGCAGCAGCGATAATAGGATGGACAGCGCCAACATTATTTATAGAAACAGAAGCAGCAGCGCAAGCTAGCGCCGACGGGGAGATACAAGTAGAAAGCGCATTAATCCAAAGTATAATAGACGACCTAAATAAGCAAGCAGCAGCATCAAAAGCGGACGCGGAGCTAAGCGCAATATATAGCGCAGCGGACGAGGAGCATATAATAGACATAACGGAAATATACGTAAACCCAAATGACATAACAGATGCAGCTGGGGTAATGGATTTAACTAATTTAAATTCGCTAATGTTATTTGCGCAAATATATGAGATGATATACAACGGGACGCAGTACGACGGAAAGACTGTGCGAATACAAGGGATATACAATGAGTTTGACTACAGCACAGAATACGGCGACTATGACCAGATAGATAAGTTTGTAGTAATCCCAGATGCACTAGCATGCTGCGAAACTGGAATGTTACTTAAGTGGGAGACAGAGCCACAAGACATGCCAAAAGTAGGGGATGTAATAGAAATAGTAGGAACATATAATCATGGGATAGATGGACACTGGGTATATTACCATATAGATGTAGATAGTATGACAGTGATTAATTAGAAACGATACCGACCACAAATTTAATTATTTGGAGGTCGGTATTTTTATGCGCATAAAAAACAACGGCTGTAACATACGCTACAACCGTCTTAACAAATAAATCAAGCTACTTCACAAGCCCACAAACCTTATCATCACCAAACTCACGACGCAACTTAAGAAGCTCCAACTGCTCCTGAGTAGCTAGCAAATGCTTTCTATAAACATCCATCTTCGCCATATCACTCTCATTATTCTCAATCGCAGACCAAACATGCTTCTCTTTCTTTACAAAAAACCTTAACGCGTTCATACCCAACAACCCTCCATTAACATAATTTAGAACTTTTAAATTAATACTACAAAAATAACTCTCACCCATAATATGACTCAATTCTTAGTTTGATACTATTTTGCTATAACAAAATTCCCCCCCTAAGTCATTCACACAATAATTATCATATGCGCTAACGCTATAGAATATAGCATTGTACATACATGTTTGTAAAACATAAAATACAAAACAATATAACCGGCCACTATTTTAATACAAAATAACCAATAAAATTGTACTTTCAGCAAACAATCTAAGCCTTGAAAAATTCACATAATCCTGATAAGCTCGAACCAACTATATTATATCGGAGGTTATCATGAAAAAACTTAGTTTTGTACTTATAGGCTTAGCGCTGCTGCTGCACCCTGCGCTTCCAACTGCGCTTATTAGCCCAGTCTACGCTACCACTGCCACAGAGTGGGTGGAAGTAGATGGCCAGAAATATAAATTCGACCAAGCTTCAGGCGCTATAGTTTCTAGCGAGCTATGTAGCACCGAAATTTGCATTCCTAATACGATTAACGGCACCAAGGTTAGGTCTATCGGCCGTAATGCATTTGCTCAGAGCGATGTGAAAATCGTTACGCTTCCTAGCACCGTCACCACTATAGATAACTGCGCTTTTGCCAATTGCCCAAATTTGCTTTCTATTAAAATACCTAACGTTACCTCTATAGGCGACCAAGCCTTTATGAACTGCGATAGCTTGGCCGAAATTATTATGCCCGATTCGCTTACATCGCTTGGCCGTCAGGCGTTTAAAGACTGCGACAATATTACTAGCGTTAAGCTTTCTAAGTCGTTAACTGATATAGATAAGGAAGCGTTTGCTAAATGCAGCAGCTTAACTAAAGTCATAATCCCAGATGGCATTACTATCATTGGCGAGAAAGCTTTTAGTGGATGTAGCAATCTTAAGTCGGTAACTATACCAGACACCGTTACTGCCATCGATAAGGAGGCATTTAGTAATTGCTCCAATCTGCTGTCTATTGCAATTCCTAATAGTGTTACTTATCTTGGCAAGCTTGCGTTTAATGAATGCGTTAATCTTAAGAAGGTCAGCTTATCTAGTAGCTTAACTAAAATAGAAGATAATACGTTTTTAGACTGCGCCAGTTTAAAGAAGCTTAATATTCCAGATGGCATTACGACCATTGGCAAAGGCGCGTTCACCAGCTGCACCAGCCTTAAGGCTATCGAGCTACCAGGCTCCGTCACTACGATTGGTCGCGCTGCTTTTTATGAATGTCATTCGCTAAAGAAGATTGCTATCCCTGCTAATGTTACTTCGCTCGATAGAGTTACGTTTTTTAATTGTCACAATTTACATGCTGTTTCTATCCCTATCGGTGTTACGTCCATGCAGGCTGATGTGTTTAATAATTGTGCTAATTTTAAAATCTACTATGAAGGAACTCGCGATGACTGGCAACTAAACTTGCCTGAGCGGTTTGTCTATTGTGGTGAGTATACTATCCTTTATAATGCATCTTGATGGAGCTTAATAGCTCCTTTTTTGTTATCAGCATTAATAAAACACATCCTAAAAAATGCCAAAATAATCACAATTATGGATAGGGATAGGGCGTGGTAAATATTACATAAAATAAATAAAATATCAATTTTATATTAACAAACATAACACTATCAACAACTTGGCCACACAACGAACGCATTAAAACATAAGTAGAATTTTGAAGAAAAATGTTGCAAAGAAAGTTTTTATATGTTAAAATACTATTACGCACAAAATGGGCGGGTATATTTTTTTCAGTACAAGAATAGGTATGGAATTAGAGAGATAAATATTCATAAACAACCATAAACTTGTACAATTCGCGATAATTTAAAGGAGGAATTTTTGTTATGAGTAAAAAAGTGAAACAGATGTTAGCCGGTATATTAACAGTATCAACTGCAGCTTCAGCGGTAGTGCCAGTGTATGCAACTTCTGTTAATCCTACAGATGTTATAGAAACTACGGTTGAGCTAATATCTACTGCAGCAGATTTGCAATCAGCTATTAGCTCTAGCTCCGCAAGTAACCCTGCTGTTCTTAGCTCTACGCTTAATCTTGACGGCTTCAACCTAACTATAGCTGCAGGGCAGTGCCTGTTGATTGCACCGCAAGGCGGCCTTACCATTTCTAATTCATCTTCGCTAACAATCAACAATGATGCTACTCTTATTGTTGAGGGCGATTTTAATAATAACGGTACCGTTATTGTTTATAACAACTCTATCGTTTCTGGCAACATTAATGGCGGTACTATCATCAATAACGATGCTTTTACTAACATTGAAGACAACAACGATGATGTAGAATCACAAGAAGATGACGACACTACCGATTCATCTATATTGCAACAGCTTATAAGCATCGCTCAGCAAGCTTTAGATAGCGTAATCATTAGTGACACTGCTGATGATGTACTACCTGGGCAAGACTACGTTACTTCAGCAGAAGCGGCTAGCCTGGCAAATGCTATAGACGATGCAATTAATAACACAGATATAGAAAGCGCAACTTATGCGTTAGAAACAGCAATAGCTATATTTAATGCAAGTATAAAAACTGGAATCGAAATCACTACGCCACCATCAACACCAACTAACGTAGGGGCATTTCTAAATGGGGATGTTGTGACAGTATATTTCACCACTGATGAGACTACATCTAGCGTAACTGTATCATACACAGGTGTTGACTCTAATGGGGAAGCGGTATCGGGGACTATGTATGATGATACGTTGTCTGGTAGCGTAAATGTAAGTTTACGTGCTGGTACATATTCCTTCACTGTTGTAGCTACTAATGACATGGGCGATAGCGAGCAAACGAGCGCTGTTAGTGTAACGGTTCCTGTAGTTGTTACTGAGTTGGAAACTGCGATTAATGATGCACTTGAGGCTGCTTTTGGCGTTATAGCGCTTGGTAATGAGCAGTTTGTTGTGGATGCGTCTCTTATAGCTAAAGGTGTTAATTTTGTTAGCGAGGAAGTATACGCTCAGTTTAATGCTGCTATAGATACTGCTACGCTGCAGATGGAGACACTTAAGTCTCAAGCTGAGATTGATATGGCTGTGGAGCAGATAAATGAAGCGGCTAAAGCGTTTAGCGATGCTATAAATTATGGTACAAATGCAGACCTTGATGCTACTAGCTTAGTATCGGCTATTATATTGGCAAACACTGCAAAGGCTGGGGTTATAGTTAATGACACGGCTGCTGCTACTGATGATGTTATTAAGGATGTAAAATACGTTACAACAAGCGAGCTTAGTGCGCTAAACTCTGCTATTACACAAGCTATCACTACATTAACTAATGCACAAAATACAGAAGAACTTAGTCAAGCGGCTGTAGAGTTAACTGTAGCTATAGATGCTTTTGAGGATGCTATAAAAATTGGTACTATGGTTGTGGAACAAGCGATGAGCGTTTTATCTGTAGTAAATCCAGCAAATATAGCAATCGCGGTGGGAACTTCGGCGGCTCAGACTGCTGCAATGTTGCCTACTTCTGTTAATGCTAATGTAGACGGCGAGACTACTACTATCCCTGTTGAGTGGGCTGTTGATGGCTCTTACAATGCGGATAAGGCTGGTAATGTGATTACTTATACTGGCTCTTTTAACTCAGATTATTATAAATTGGCTGCTGGCGTTAGCGCTCCTGTTGTTTATGTTAATGTTGTTGGCGAGGGTGTTAGTACTTTTGTTATGCCTATTGATACTGTGGCGGATGCTCCTACTGTAAATGAAGCTTCGATTAACATCGTTAAGGCTACTACTGGTTCTGCTATTACTTTAAATGTAACTGGTGATGATGTAGAAGGTTGGGCAAAGGCTGTACAAACAATTAAGGTTGGTTCGGTTGATTTAGCTCGCGATGATGATTTTAATTTTGATGGAGATGATGATGCAGCTTCTGACACTCGTAGCACTAGTACTGAAGTAACATTTAACCTTACTGATGAGGGTAGAACTAAGTTAGCTGACGTAACTGATGTTACTAACATGACTATAGAAGCTACAGATTATACTGTTGCTACAGCAGAGAGCGTTACAGTAGATACCATAACTTTAACTGCACCTACGTTAGAGGCAAAGCAAGATACTGAGGTAACTAACTCAGGAATTAAGATTAGTGTAACAGCACCAACAGAGGGTAGTAACTGGGACGATTATGACGACGCTACTTTAAAGATATGGTCAGATAATATAGAATCAATAACTATAGGCGAAGACACAGTAGCAGCCAAAGAAGACGGTGGTTTTACGGTAACAGTAGAAGATGATGGGGATAGCGCGACAATCTGGATTACAGATAATGCCATATTAGAAAAAAGTTATAGCGAAGCTGAGATAGTAATAACTGCTACAGGATACTACAATGCTAGCGCTACATTAGAGTCGTATACAGCACTTAAATCAGGGCCAGATTTTACAGAGACTCTTGAGTTTGCTGCAAACCAAAATATCGTAATTAACAATATTAATTCTGATTATTCAGAGTGGTTAGAGGCTATCAATAGTATCCAAATTGGAAATATCACCGATGGGTATTATACAATAAATGAAGACGATGACTACACTATAGATACAGAGAATAATCAAATTACAATAAACCCAATTTACTTATGGGCAACTGAATCAGCACTGGTAGGTACTATAGAGCTTGATATACGTGCAGATAATTATAGTCCAACGACTGTAACTGTAAACATCTCTAAGATAGAAGCGCCAACATTAACTGTAGCTGAAAATGCTAATGCACAAGACGGCTTTACGATTGATGTAGAAGGCTTAGATAGTCCTGCTGATTATGTAGCGTGGGTAAATGGTATCACTGAAATTAAGATTGTAGACGGCGACGACGTTATTATTGATTTAACTGATGATTTAATTGAGAATAATAATGTATACACTATGGATCCAAATGAAGATGGCGAAGTTGATTATGCGCAGATTAAAATTGAAGCTAATACTTTATCTAAAGCGGTAGAAAATGGTACTTTAACGGTTAAGTCTAACTACTTTGAAGAAGCAACAACGCCAATTACCGTAACTAGCGACGCGGATCCACTAGCAGATGAAGACGAATTATTCGTTGGCGATAATGGCAACAACATCACTAAAGGAGAATTGGAAGATTCAACTTATAAGGTTACCTATGGCGGAAAACTTGAATTTACAGTTGTAGATTCAGAGAAGGCTACAGGCTGGGCAGCTACTCTTCTTCCGAATGCTACTTATGTAGACAATACAAGAACTGCTCAGCAGCTAGATGTAGAGTATGACGAGGATACTAGGAAACTTACAGTAGATACAAGCGACCTAGATTCTGGGAATTTTACAATTAACTTAGTATCGGATACGTATGAAAGCGTAAGTTTTAATGTAGATATAGAAGTAGCGGATGCTCCGACGCTTACCGACGTTACTGTTAAAGCAAATGCGGACATTGTAATCACTAGTGACGACGCAGATTGGGCTAAGGCTATAACTAGCATAACATTAGCTGATGGTACTGAAATACCTGCTGATTATGAAATAGACGAAGCTACTGGGGTAATTACATTAGAGCCACTTTACAAATGGACAAATGAGCAAGATTTAGGCGAGATAGAGCTTAAGATAGCTGCTAATGGTTATGAGACGGCAGAAGTAACAGTAACAGTAACTGCAATAGGTGCACCTACGCTAGATGTAACGTTTGAAGCGACTGATATTGAGAAGCTTAACACTAAGCGTAATATTATTATTAACGTGAGTGGCTTAACAAGCGCAGATGATGTTAGCTCATGGGTAGAAAATCTAGGGAAGCTTAGCATTGGTAACGAAGAAGACGTATATTATACAGTAGCAAATAATGATACAGTTACGATTACAATTCCAGCTGGTACGTTAAAAGAAGCGGTGGACAATGGTACTTTAACAATCACATCTAAATATTTTGAAGATGCAAAAGCAGAATCACTAGATATACAACACGGCGACATTTCATTAGACGCAGTCGAAGGCGAAGATAATGGCTTATTAGTTGCCCCAGATGGCGCTGAAGTAGGTAAGGAAGAAGCAGCTACCACTGAGTATCAAGTTGAAGAAAAAAAGGAGAATCTAGTATTAAAAGTAGCAGATACGGCTACAGCCTGGGCAAAGACTATTCTGCACGCTACTTATGAAGCTCAGGCTAGAACTAATTCTGAGCTAAAGGCAACTTATAACGAGAACGATAATGAAATTACAGTGGAGACAGCTAGTCTAGAGCCTGGATATTATGATATCACATTAGTATCAAGCGAATATGAAGATGTAACAATCGAGTTATTTGTACAATCTGACTCAACACCGGTAGCACCGACTAATGTTAGCGCAAATCCTAATGCTTCTAAAGCAACTATTAAGTTTACGATTGATGAAGAAGACATCAATGCTACGGAGAATAATAAGGCTGAAATAACCGGAGGAACTGTATATTATAGGTTAACAGATACAGGGAAGATGGATATAGAGGTTGAGTTTGACGCAGACGAGTTAGAATATGACGATGAGGGTAAATTAGAAGCTAACCAAGAAATCATAATAAGAGGACTTGCAGAAGGAGAGTATAAGGCTAGAGTATCGTTAACAAACGCATCTGGAGGAGGTGCTAAATCAGAGTATTCCAATGACTTTGAAATCGATTATCAGGTGCCAGAAGTATCGCTAGATAATATTACAGACAATAGAGAAATGTCGGTAGGTGATACATTTAATATTGGTGAGATAACATTGCTATCTGAATTAGACGGCAAGGGAGACCCTACAGGATATATAACTGACGTATATGGCAATCCCGCTGAGAATTCTACAGCAACCGGAGATACAGAAGTAGATAGCATTGTATATACAATAAGCCCAAATATAGCTAAAGTAACGCAAAATGATGATGGCGATTATATATTAGAAGCTACAAACGCAGGTACAGCGACTATTACAGTAGCGGTAACAGTTGGTACTCAAACTAACATCACTACAGCTACATTAGAAGTAAAAGCGTTAAGCCCGACTGTAACTTATACAGATGGAGAAGGTAACTCAACTGATTATGATGCAAATGAGGAAGGTGAGTTCCACATTACTCTAGATTATGAGGAAATATCTACTGACGGCGATTACTACAACTTAAACGACGTTAAGCTTAAAATAACTGCTGCTACAGCAAACAAAACTATCGACTTTAGTGAGCTTACAGCAACCATTACAAATTCTGATGGCGATACAATCAACGCAATTAGCAAATCAGAAGCTGGTACTTATACAATTACGTATAAATTCACAGACCCTAGCGTAGAGGATAAAACTTATACAATCATACTATACTTAACTATAGGTGGTCCATCGATTTTTTACAATGGTGTAGAATACTATGCAACCTATGACAGCGAAACAGGCAAATTAACTATACAGGACGACGACGACTTAATGCTACCTCAAATAGTTGCCTCTGGTACTTATGTAGCTCCTACATTTACAGCACATGATGCGGATGGAGGTATAATTCCAGTTACTGCAGCACCTAGCTACTTCTATAGCGAGACTGAGATTGGAACTTACGAAGAGGTTGATAAAGTAGATACTACTAAAGTTGGGTTTTATAAAATAGTGTATACGATAGAGTTTAATGAAATGGAATGCGACATTATATTTTTACAAGAAGTAACTTACTCTGGTCCAGTGTTTGAAGACCATGACGAAACGATTACATTACCATATGGCTACGACAATGTTGGTCTTGAGCTAGCAACAGGATATTATCAGCCAGAAATGTTAAAAGCGTTTGGCCCAGATGGTACCACTGCCGGTGTAACAGTATCATACGTAATTACAGATGCATTTGACAACATAGTTGGTACCTCTGATGCTAAGGATACGATTAATACAACGCAAGTGCCTGCAACTAAAGGATTATATTATTACGTAGTATATACAGCTACAGATGAAATTGATGCTACGCCACCTACAACGAGTAAAGTAGAGATTTATATACAAACTCAAACTGAATCTGAAAATGATGAAGCGGATAGATTAAGTAGCATACAATTTACGTTAGATTATAATGGCAAACAGATTATCACTGGTGGGGATGAAGTATATGAGGATTTAATAATAGCAGAAACTATTGACTCATATGAACTACCAGAAGCTATAGCTATAGATACTGAAACACGTAACGAAGTACCTGTACACAGAGTAATTACTGACAGTACCGGAAAAATAGTAAACTATATTGACCCTACAACAGCTGGTGAAGTATATACAGTATTATTTACGGCTACATCAGAAGACGGAGTTGAATTAACGTTAACGCTAATCATTAAAGTATTAGCACAGCTAGATGCACTAGAAGCAACACCAGCGCCAGGTAACTACAACGACGCAGCATTAATTAACGGGGAGCTAACAGTTAAATTAGAATGCACAACTGATACAGAAGGTGTTCCAGTGGTTATATATTATACAACAGACGGCTCGGAGCCAACTGAGGATTCTACGGAATATACATCTGCTGGGATTAAGATAAGCGAATCGACTACAATCAAAGCAATTGCAACAGCTCCAGCAACTGAATTGAGCAATGGAGAGTCTCACAATGGATTTGCTAATTCGGAAGTATTTAGCGGTACGTATACAATCAATAACACGCCATCATTACAAACAGTGCAAGCTGATACATTATATGATGATGTTATGATAGCGATTACAGGGGCTGAAGACGAGTGGTTTAACGTTATTGAGACTATATCTATTACACAAGTAGATGGAAGTAGCAATGTGTTAACTGACGACGAATACGAGATAACACAAGTAGACGGTGATGATTATTTAATAATACCACGTTCACAATTTGTAGTAGACCATACGCACACTGTAACTATAGCTACCGAGATGTATGAAGACGGCGACACGAAAAACATTCTTAAAAAATACGCTGATGCAACAGCTGAAGTAACAGTAATTGATAGAAAAGCGCCACAGTTTGTATATCCAACTGATAGCGAAAGCTTCCAAAGATATTATGACTTAAGCAAAACTGATGACTTTACGTTAGAACAGCTTAGCGCGCAAGATGAGACTGATGAGTCTGTGGATGTAATTATGGACATTACATTTGTGCCACAAAATTCTACCGAGACTGTAGAAATTTTTAATGGCACTTATGTTGAGTATGTTGCTGAGACTGATGTATTAATTGATACTAACAACTTAGGAGTATATACAATAACTTACACAGCAGAAGATAGCTCTGGTAACGCGGCTGATAGCGAGACTGTAACAGTTGTGGTAAATGAGATTTCATCGGCATTAACTAGCTTAGTATTTAGCAACCTAGTTGGCGGAACTATTACACTTGGGGCTGATGATAACTACACATTAAACATTACTGAAGCTGACTTAGGCGAAGGCAAAACTACGACTTTAACAGCTACTGCGCATAGAACATGTGATGTAACTATAGCTGATTTAGTAACATCTGTATTTGCTATCCAAAATGCTGATATGTTTACTAGCGGATATGATATAAACGTTGGAGACGGTGGCGCTACTGGAGAAGCTACACAAACTTATGTTATTAATGACTTTGTGGCAGGTGATATAATTACTATTACAGTAGAGACTCCTGATTTCCAAAACGGAGTGACTGCTGATGGTCAAAGGACTTATACTATTTCGTTAAAAGTAGTAGACTTAGATACTGTAGCGGCGCTTAAGGAGCTTGTGGAACTTGCTAGCGTGGGGATATTGCAATCTGTAGTTAGCGTGGATGGTTCTGATGTAAGCGAGCTTGAGACTTGGGTTACTGACGCTGAGTATTCATTATTAAAAGCAGCTATTTCTGATGCTCAGTCGTTAAATACTACAGCGACTTATGACCAAATCGAATCAGCATATGCGGCTCTAGAATCAGCATGGGCAAATTATATTCCTAAAGCTGGTACTAAAGACCCAGTGTTAGAGCTTCTGGCTATTAACTTTAGCGACAATGTTGTGTATGATTCGGCTACAAAAACTATAAGTGTAGCATCAGGATGGGAAAGCTTTACTGTGGATGTTGTGGCTAAAAATGAGAACACTGTTATAGCAGGTGGTAGCGAGACTGGAACTGGTACTGCTACATTTGAGATAGAGCCTAAGCACCTTGAAGAAGATGGCACGTTTTTAATTACTCTTATCTATAACGATACTAGAAATGGTATTACGTTTACAGTGGTGGAATCGGGAGCTTCTGTACCTGTGTATGATGAGAATTTACGCGGTGTGTTAAGTATGCATGACATTAGCTTTAACGGAATTAATGCTGACTTAATTAGCCTGGCTGCATTAAAAGAGCTTACTGGTAACTATACTGGAGTATCGGCTATTAGCCCGCTTCAATATGCAAATAGCTTGCAATCTGTGGTTCTTAGAAACAATGAGATTAAGACTATTGCATCGCTAAGCGCGCTTCCTAACTTAGAGACTATTGATGTTAGAAACAATGAAATCTTAGTGCTAAACTTAACAGGATTCCCAGCGCTACAGACTCTGCAAGTATCTGGTAATGATATTAAGAGAATTGTATACTCATCAGGTAGAACAGCTAATGCTACTAACGATGTTATTACACAGCTGGACTTAAGCAACAATAGCCTAGGAGCTGACTTTGATGCGGATGATATTGAACTGCTGGCAAGCGAAGGTTACTATGAGACTGTTGATGGAACTGAGTATTACTACTTGCAAGATGTGGATGCGTTAAGCGGGCTTGTGCAGTTTACGGCGCTTAGTGACTTAAACGTAAGTAGCAATGAGCTTACTAGCTTAGCAGGCCTTGATAAGGTGACTACACTTACTAAATTGGATGCTAGCGACAATCCACTGCTTACTGATGTGGATAGCTTATCTACACTAGTTAACTTGGAATATTTAGACTTAAGCGACGCTGGAACTGGAGTTAGTGATGCAGTGGATATAGGTAGCATTAATTCATTGACTAACTTGGAGACGTTAATCTTAAGCGGAATTGAAGAGAGTGGAGTTAAGGGACTTGGTTCTATAGCTAACTTAACAAGCATTGATACGGTTGTAGTATCATCAAGTGTAGCAAAATCTGAAGAGTTCCAAGATGCGATTGTGTCATTGGTTACTACGTTAGATAATAATAATGAAGCAGTAAACTTTAGCATTGAAATTAGCGGAATTGACTGGAGCGAAGAAGGCAGTAGCCAAATTCGTAATGAAGTTACTGAAAGCATTAGCGCTAAATTGGCGCAAGCTGAACTGACTCAAACAGTAGGAGGAGCATCTGATAACGTTAATATTGGTGTAACAACGCCAGATACTACGCCACCTACAGTATGGCTAGAAGATGAGAATGGAAATATGTATTACTCTGAGCAATTACAGTGGCAACAATATACAACATTTATCCACCCTGATGTAAAAGCTGGTGATAATGCAGATGAATCTATATTGCCACAATTTACAGTGACATTAAAAGCTCAAGAAGTGGACTCGGTTGATACTAGCGTGCCAGTAAATTCAGTATATACATTAGTTTATACTGCTGAGGACTCTAGCGGAAATAAGAGTACGCATTTGGAAGCTGGAACTGATGGTAGAGAAGTAGTTGTAGCAGTGGAGATTGTGGAAAATCCAAATATTGATGATGATAAGGACGAGGACGGAGACGGAAACGGCAATGGAGATGGAGGCGGAGATGAAGTTACTTCTGCACCAGTACTTACTTATAACGGAAGCACTGGAACATCTACAATCTATGTGGATTATGGAACGTTCTTTAACTTAAATGCATTAAAAGAAGGAATAGAAGTAAGCGACGGTAGCGAGTTATCTAGCCCAGTATTTACTTATAACGGAGCTGCTGCAACAGCGGTTAATACTAACCAAGCAGGAACTTATACAATAACGTATAGCGCAACAAACGAGATTGGGACTGGAACGATAACGTTTACAGTTATAGTAACAGAAGAAGGCGAAGATGCGCCTCTAATTGGAACTGAAGTGGAGCTAAATGAGAATGGAGAGTTAGAATTAGCGTTAGGAGCTGCCTTCTCACCACTAAGTTATATATTCGCGTCAGCAGGAACTAGAGTAGATTATACTATATATGATGTAAATGATAATAATGCGATTATTAATGAGATGAATATCGATACATCACAATCAGGGACTTACTTAATAGCATATGAAGCTACTAAAGACGGAGAAACTGAGGAGTTAGAGTTAACAGTAGTTATAGGAGACGGCGGAAGCACTGACGGCGGAGATGGCGACGGTGATGGCGATGGCGGCTCTGGTGGCGGTGATGGTGGCTCTGGTGGCGATGGCGATGGCGACGGCGATGGCGATGGTTCAGGCGACGCTGATACTACTGCACCACAGTTTAACTACACTGGTAATACTTATATACAAGTGTTTGTAGGAAACACTTACACAGCGCCAACAATAACTGCAACTGACGCAGTGGATGGTGATACTACAGTAAGCTTAGTAATTACAAACAGCAGCGGCGATGTAGTTAACTATATTGATACTTCATCAACTGGTAGATATACGTTAACTTATACAACGACTGATAAGGCTGGTAACACTAATGAATTAACGATAACTGTAGCAGTAGTAAGCAATACAGCAACAGACACATGGTACCCAAGCTACACTTACCCAACGTTAGGGCCATCATCATCAACTTTAGATAGCGACGATGAAGATGAAACTGAAGAAGTTGACGAAGATGATGATGAAGTAGAAGTAGTAGTAACAGTACCAACTATTACGCCTAGCAACCCTGCTATATATATAGACATTACAAGAGTGTTCTCAGACGTTCTATATAGCTCTTGGTATTACGGAGATATAGCAAAAGTGTATACTAAAGGCTTAATGATGGGTGTAACTGATACAACATTCGCTCCAGATGAAACAGCGACTAGAGCGCAACTTGCGACTATCTTACACAGAATGGATGGAGACCACGATATAGTAGCAAATTCACGTTTCTACGATGTATCGAACAATGCATGGTATGCACCTTCTGTAACATGGGCTGTGCAAGCTGGTGTGTATTCAGGATTTGAGGATGGCTCATTTAGACCAGAGGATGCAATTACGAGAGAGCAGTTGGTGGCTATTATTGCTAACTATGCGAGATACAAAGGTTATAACACAGATAGCTGGTATTCATTAACAGATTTTGTGGATGCGGCGGATGTATCACCATGGGCGCTTTCTAGTATGGAATGGGCAGTGGCAAGCGGTATAGTGGGCGGTAAAGAAGGCGCGTTACTTGACCCTCAAGGTACAGCGACTCGTGCGGAAATCGCGGCTATTATCAATAGATTTTTGGAATTAAACTAAAGTGAATTTCTGCTAAGCTACGACTTTAGTAGAGAGAGTAAACAATAAAGGACGGCTGTTGCATATATAAGCAATGGCTGTCTTTTTTTAACTATAGTAACAGTTCTTGCCCATTCATTCTAAACAATATATACAAAACTTAAACAAACTTTAAGATTTTGGCATTAGTTTGAACATACAAGAATACATATAGATAAGTAAATGATAATCCGTTGAAAAACAATGGTACAGACGAACAATTATTATGTAATTAACAGGTAGGAGGTAGCTATGAGATTAGCGACAACGGTAGAAATGACCAATTTATACTTACAAGAGATGGAAGAGACTGTAGAACATGCAAAAGCCACTATAGTTAAGATGAAACTGCGCAAGTCTGAAGATGAAGAGACGTTCTATACGATAGAGAGAGATAAGGCATTGATAGCAGAAGTAGAAGCGCTTGTAGCAGCACAGCAGGCTCAAGAAGCAGCAGAAGCAGAAGCAGCAGAAGCAGAAGCGAAGGCTGAAGACGCTGAAGACGCTAAGACGGCAGATACAGCTGAAGCAGAAACTGCTGATAAGACTGAAGCTGAAGCTGAAAATAAAGCATTAAATGATACTACTGAAGTAGCTAGCGACGGCTCTGTTACATCTAATCTACACAAGAGTATTCAAGAATCTCTAGAGGATAAATTGAACGAAGGAAATGAAGAAAATGTGGAAGCAGATACAGCAGAAGCGGATGATAAAGCGGCTGATAAAGCTAAAGACGCTGATAAAGCAGACGATAAAGCGGATGATAAAGATAAAGCGGATGATAAAGCTGCTAAGAAAAAGCGATAATCAAAAAAGAGGAGGCCATCATAAAGCCGCCTCTTTTTTTAACTCACTAAAATTTATATATATATATTTAGTGCGAATGAGAATATTAGTCATAAATAGTATAACCGATTAATTCCAACAATATACATTAAATATAAAAAAAGTTTTTATTTTTTTAATATAACGTGGACATAACGTACTACATTGACAAAATAGTAATACAATGTTAAACTTTAGGGTATAAATACATTTTTAACAAAAGGAGGAATGAATTTGGATTTGACACTTAACATTATAACGATATTACTAGGAGCTGTGTATAGCGTAATTACGCTTAAAGTAGGATGCAAGATAGCCGAGATTCCATCTAATAATTATGCCAAATATATAATGTATACAACAGCAAGCGTAGGGATATACTCGCTAGTGTATATGGTGATGCACTTGCCACACTACAGCTTCTACCTGCTGGCATTTTTACTAATTACAGCGCAACTAAGAGGGCTTGGGGCAACACAAGAAAGCGCGGTGTTTCTGGCATCGTATGTGGTGGTAAATATAGCTACGATATTTATAGGATTGCTAGGTGCATTTTCGTATGCATATGGAATGTCGCCTAAAACTGCAATGGACGACGCTACTATACGACTGTACATTACGATAATTATGTATGCCATGCTACTATTTGTAGGTACAAAAACAATGAAATCGATAACACTAAAAGGACTGCAAGCTATTATTCGCCACAAAAAATACGCAAACTTAGTTAGCGGGCTAGCTCTAATACTTGTGCTACCTGCAGGCTTTGATGAGTACATAGTTATGACCGAAGCATCGTATGACCAACAAATGTATATCTTATTTATGACAGTGATGTTTAACATGATGCTATACTATACGGTTTTATATCATACAGTTAGAACGATTGATATAGAAGGGTATAGGCAAAAGACTGATGAGACGAAAAATTATTATAAACAACTGCAGCAGCATAGAACTGAGATTACTAAGAAATCCACAAAAGACGAACTGACTAACTTGTATAATAAAATGTATATGACAAACTACATTAGAGAAGCGTTAGACGAGGTATTAAATACAAAAGTAGCGCATGGGATAATATTTATTGATATTAACGGCTTAAAATTTGTAAATGACAACTATGGGCATGACGCTGGTGATAGGCTGATTAAGCGAATGTCAAATGCGGTAAAGAGCAGCATAAGAGACTCTAGGCAAGATAGAGCGGGTAGAGTTGGGGGAGATGAGATTTTGGTATTTGTATCATGCACTACCCAAAAGGACCTGCTGGCTATAATAGATAGGATACGCCATAGCATTGAGCAGGAGAATGATATGGAGATGCAGTTTTTAGTATCAGCGAGTATAGGCGGACTGCTTATCAATAAAGACGTAGCAGTGCTTGGGCTAGAAGATATACTCCACCAAGTGGACATACTTATGAGAAGGGATAAGGAGAGGTTTTATAACCAAATAGATAATCAAGGCTTTTAGAATGAGGAAGGAGAGACGTTATGACGGAGCTAACGGGGATAGCATTTATAACGCTAATACTGCTTTATAACTACACTATGTTTAAATATATCTCATATATATACCCAATTACAATGCCGATGAGCACTATACTAATAGCGACAAGCATAATAAACATATTGGTATACGTAATACCGCAGGCGATAGAGCTTGGTAATACGTTGCCAGTAGTGATAACGCTGCTTAGCTACACAGCGCAGTTTAGATACTTTTATAAGAAGAGCTGGGGGCTATGTTTTTTCGGCGCAATAGTGTTTACGATAAATATGTACGTAATAGGAGTTGTAGTAGCCTCAGTAATAGGATATTTGTATCAGAGTCCTATTAGGATAGTAAGATATGTCGGTTGGATAAAATTGCTTAATACGGTAGCAAGCTTGGGACTTGCGACATTGCAAATATACTTTGTGAGAGTAGCATTCCCAAAAGATAAAATAGACTTATTGTTGTCGCATAAAGAAAGCATTCAGCTAGCATGCAAAACGTTGCTTGTAGTATTTCTATACGTAGTAATAATGGCAAATATAGATAACTCGCAATACGCCGACTATACTAGAATCGCTGTGCTACATATGAAGGTGGGTATTATGAGCATTGTGGGGATTACTATAGCGCTGGCTTATAGCTTTATGTTTGCATCGTTAAACTTGGAGCTACGACAGTTTGAAACATATGAACTGCTGGTAAAGCAGGAGGAGGAGAGGATTACGGAGCTAAATGCTATAGTGCATAAGGATAGCTTCACAGACTTATACTTAAGGGACGTTGGAATGGAGCGTATGGATTTTTATAATCAACATAAGCTTAAGTATTATGCGGTGTTTATAGACATCGATGGCTTGAAATTCGTTAACGATACGTTTGGCCACAATGAGGGCGATTACTATATACTGTCTGTGGTCGAAATAATTAAACGGCATTTTGCAGCTGCGCTAATTAGCCGCTTAGGAGGCGATGAATTTTTGATTGTCGGTAGCTCTGATGATGTTTATGAGCCTACGCGAAATACTTTGGCTGTATATGGCGAGGTTGCTCTTATTAGCGATTACGTTGTTAATAAAGATTACGATACTTCGGTTAGCTATGGTATTGTCAATATCGATGAAACCCCTAGGCTTTCGCCTGATGAGGTCGTTAAGCTTGCGGATGAGCGTATGTATGAATTTAAGAAGGATAAAAAAAAAGAGCGCGCCGTAAAAGCAATCGGGCGTAGTAGCTAGTGGCTGTGATAATGTGACCGTGATGTGCGGATTTTGTTATCACGGTCTTTTTTTGTGCGCGCAAAAAAAGCCGCTTATAAGTACGAGTCCTATAAGCGGTAAACAATTTTGGTTTTGAATATATATATGTATTCAAAAAAAGGTCTGTGAAAATTAAATTTGGATTTAGTTAATTGTATGTATGGCTCGCCCTTTTTATGCATACTTTTTTGTAAGTATACTCACGGCCTTTTTTCCCCCTTTGTGACGGACGAAAAAAAAGGCTGCCCCTATTTAATAAGAAGCAGCGAGTTAATACAATCACTTTCTATATATATGTATAGATTGTCCATATTATGCATGATTAACTGCTGACTTCTACCCTAGTCGCGCACCCTTAAGGCACGACAAAAAAAAGCTGCTGTCTAGATACGGCCTGGTCGAGGCACGAATACTGAAAAAACAAAACACACCAATGTATTACAGAAGAACATTTACATACGCACATTACACATGTGACTCTGGACACACTATAGAACTTACAAACCAGGTCAAAACAAACACAACAGCCGTACAACTGTGCTTAAATATGCTTCTGTGTGTGTGTGTGTGTGTGTGTGTGTGTGTGTGCGCGTGTGTGTGTGTGGCCTTGCTGAGCTGTTTCGTCTCATATGTCTGTTTGTGTTCACACAGCACAGCATCTCATTAAAGTGCCGCAACTGTCAGCCTCATTTTGGAAAAGTTTCTTAAAACTGCAAATTGATCTTGGACAACAAAGTGAAGGCCTTTTAATTTTTCTTTGTTAAAATACTTTACAGTTTGGTTATTCATCTGGTTTTAGGGACACCAAATTAATGAGCAAGCTTTATGTTTGTCGCACGGCAAAAGTAAAGCTAAAACAAAGTATTGCTATACACTAATACTTTTGGCAGGAAAAATGTTTTACATACAGGACTGGCAGTCGTTATCGTGGCGACAGACTTTTGAATACTCAAATACACATGAAAACTGACCACATTATCACTTCGACTAAGGTCAGTCAGGCTACTTACGGACATTAACTGCAAGGCTTGACGGAGGCCCTCCGCCTCCGGCTCGTTGCGAACAATGGTGAATTTGGAGGGGGACTCCTTAACGTTCATTATCTGAGGAAAAACACATGAAGCAGAGTGTAGCCGACAGTTATAACACACAAAGTTTCAACTAACACGTCAATAGATTAAATGCAAAAAACACACAAACAGGCTAACGCTAATGCGTTCACAACACTAAGCTAATCACATAAGGGTAACGTTAGCCTAATGAACACTTTAACGATACCTTCAATGTGCGTCTACAACGATATAAGAAAATGGATGACAACGTGAACTAATGTTAAGCCTGTCTATAATGAGCATACATGCGCACTATTTCATACGTTTCTGAAATTAACAACACCGCGAAACAACACACATCCTCACCGCTGTCGATCTTCAACCAAAGTGCGTAATTATCTTTGAAGTAACGTTACTTACGACATCCGCCCTGACAGCCTGGGCGGGGTGACACCGCAAACTCAACCTCTTCCTTGTACTACAGCTACTGCGATTACTGATCAATCTGCGCTGTCTTCAGCTGTATTTGTAATGATCAAAAAATATTTAACTAGCAAGATTTGGGTTCCGACACACAAAACAAACACTGACAGCAAATAAATATGCTACTTACCACCTGTCTCCACCCTCCCAGCTACCAGCTGCAAACATATGCAGTTGTTCTACTAACCTGTTTTATATTACAATATGTAGCAATGGTAACACAATGGTAACTTCTTGCGTTAAAATTCATGTTTCAGTCTTCATTTCATCTGAAGGAGGGCTTGTTAAATTCTAAGAAAAATATATCGGTCAAGCTCAGGATATCATGCTGTAATGATTTTGATCAAATTTTCGGCACAAGACATGGGCCAAATGTCCACCCTGTTACAGGACAGTCTTATCTCTATTAGCAAGTATTTTGAAAGGACAATTATTTACGATTTACATTAGATGTGTTTAGAGTGAGACTCTTATGAAATTTGAAGTTTGGTGCTGTTATATCAACTCGTTTGTTTGTACGGTTTAATAAATCCCACCGCACGGGGTGTTTTGACCGGCGAAACAGTGTAAGAATAATCACCGAATGGAAAAATACAAGGTGGACTGCTGCCGCTAGAGGGCGCTACGAACTCGCAGCGAGGCTGCTGGGGTCAACCATCTCGGAGTAATGTCAGAGTAATGCCTCAAAGTGTAAGAATTCAGCTGGACGCGAAAAAAATGGTGCATGTGTGATAATGAGTGTTTGTGTTTCTAAAAGTTCATACAGAAGACATTTTAAATTTCAAATGAAAATGCCCCCTCCCATCTCTGTACTGTTGTTCTATTAATTTATTTGATTAAATTAAATGTACCATTATTATTATTATTATTTTGTGTAATTTCATTTGTTCAAATAAAATAACAAATACCGTCTACATGTAGCCTGTAAGAAGGTGCAGTGAACATATTCGCCATCACAAATCCACTCCTCCATGGACCACACACACTGAGAGGATTTGACCTATCAGGGTGTAGGTGCCCCTACCAAGTCCTGAAAGTATAAAAGACAATTGAAATTTTGCGTTAGCAAAGGTTAGGCAGCAAACCACACAACTGTAGACAGAATGTACTGATAACTGCAGGTGTACACCAGTATTACTTGTCTCAGATATTATCACTATTTTGTTATTTTTTAAACATTTGTATTAGTCTTCTTTGAAATGATGATGACTGAAAGAAAACATGAGGCATTCATATGTTCTTATGCTTTATTACTGCTGGAATTTTAAAATTCTTCAGTGTGGGTGGCTGCACTTTTTTTCTCATTTTTTATTTGTTTTAATCATAATTATTTGTAACATGTGTGTGCTTGATTTGGTGTTCATTTATAAGTCCTTCAATTTTATAATCATTATTATTTAGAACTATTTGATCATGTTATTCAATTGCTTTAATGCAGATAATAAACGCCACAAAATGTAACTCTGCATGATTTCTGTCAGTATGCATACTGACAGAAATGTGTTTACAACGCAGAAATGTGTTTACAACACATACTGACAGAAATGTATTTACAACGAACTCTGTCATTTTTTAGTTTCACACCAAACTTTGCCTTGACATCTTAATGTTTACGTTTGATATCTGCTGCGGCCATGAAAGCAGCTCGTCAGCAGCTGAGTAATGTTGTTTCCGTTTTCTCTGTCTCCTAAAAGTAGTATCGCCCCCCGCTGGTAAGATGTCTCATCGCTGCCACATAGTGAAATTCACTGCATCACTTCAAGACTTACATTATGCAACACAACCTGTATTTACGTCACGTTACATTTGATCGAAAGAAAGAAGATTTGATCAACAAAATCCTCAACGATCAATCATTTGTCATCAATTAATCATGCCCATCCCTAAGTAGATGTCACCGTGTGATTTTAAACTGTGCTGTACAGTATGTATGTATGTGTCCTATCATACATTTATGTTGTATGTGACATACACTGATATCCTTATTTTTGACTGAGTGCCTTGTGTTTGGGGGAATAGCACTTTTTTTGGTTGCTAATTTAAACCAGACTGTTGCATTGTCTTGAGTTCTTCTGGCTGCTTGTCCTTATCACTGCCTCTCATTCTGTAAGTTTCTCTTCACATGTAACAGACATAGTCATTCCCATTGGTTTTAAGAATGCAGACTTGCAGGGTCATTTGCACTCAGAACAGAGCTCAGACAACATTTGGACACAGTCTGCAGGTCTCTCCCCTTAAGGGGAACTCAAGGATGGAAGAGTGGAGGTACACTGGAAGGAATGTTCACTGCACATCTTTTTGCCCATTACTGGAGAGGTAAAATGGGTGAAAGGAATGAATGCTAGCGTCCGCCCTGAGACCATGGCCCCCAACTCTAATGCATCGGTGCGATAGCGTGCACAAAGAATTTATGCACAAATGAGTTAGAGACAGGGTGGGTCAGGTACAACATGAATAAATTGACAGATAGACAGACATATGACCTGCTAGTGGCTAAAGAGCCGTTTGTACAGCCTTGCCTTTTATTGGTTTCAGTTTAAATCCAATCTTTGAATCTACACACTGGTCTCATTTAGCCCAACTCATGCTAGGTGTGGCACAGTGGCAGTCGAAAGGAAACCAAAACCAAATGGGCCCTGGGCTTGGCCCCTTAGCTGAAGCCGCCGCTGGTCCCTCCAGGAGCTGGCTGCTGTCTAGTGGCTGCCCAGGAAGAAAGGAGTGTAAATCAGGCTACACAGGCGTGGTCCACCGCACAGCTCAACACTGCACAGCCAGCCACATTGTAGATTGGCAATAGACACAAGGCCTGTATCCTAACGTGTGGTGAGGGGTTCACAGAAGGTGGGAGAGGCCAGCTGTGTGCGTTTCTCTTTCTCAGGGCATTGGCCCTTAACGAAGAGAGACACCTCTGGCAAAACAGATCAAGTAAGAGGAGAACAGGTAGTGGAGGGGGAAACAGCAGTACAAGTCTTCTCATATGCCAGTGCTATTGGAGGTTTGCAGCACTAAGAAAACAAGTGCCATGACCAAACTTCATGAGGCAAGCAGTGAACATGCAGTCTGGGAGGAGAGGGAGGTGGAGAGGAGGCGACTGAGTGCCCTGCCAGCCCTGAGATTTAAACCAGAGCTCTTGAGTTTGTTGACTTTCTCGTAAGAAGGCAGCAGCCATGCCAACGCCGTTTTAATTCACATGGCTACTTTGCATGAAAGATGATGAAAGTATACCTTTAAGTAAGCTACCTTGTTTAAATGAGCCATTTGTTTTGTATTCACAGTGTGTGTGATGTGTGTGTAGTTTTGTATGTTTTTGCCCTTTGCTCTTGGATATGTCAGCATTGGTTGATCTGAATGTAAATTAAAGTGAACCTCATGTAGTTCATAGCTGTATCAACCTTCTTTCTAGTTGATATCTTCAGCGAATTTAGTTTAAATGATGCAACACTAACGGTAACACAATAACATTAATATTTTCAAACTTTTCCTCACAGGTCCGTTACAAGGTATCATTAAAGTGTTCATTAGGCTAACGTTACCCTTAGTTGATTAGCTTAATGTTGTGAACGCATTAGCGTTAGCCTATTTGTGTGTTTTTTGCATTTAATCTATTGACGTGTTAGCTGAAATTTTGTGTGCTATTACTGTCGGCTACACTCTGCCTCATGTGTTTTTCCTCAGATAATGAACGTGAATGAATCACCGTCAAAGTTTGCGACTGTTCGTAACGAGCCGGAGGTGGAGGGTCTCCGTCAATCCATGCAGTTAATGACCGTAAGTAGCCTGACTGACCTTAGTAGAAGTGATAATGTGGTCAGTTTTCATGTGTATTTGAGAATTCAAAAGTCTGTCGCCACGACAACGACTGCCAGTCCTGTATGTAAAACATTTTTCCTGCCAAAAGTATTAGTGTATAGCAATACTTTATTGTAGGTCTACTTTTACCGTGCGACAAACAGAAAGTTTGCTCATTAATTTGGTGTCCATAAAACCAGATATGATTAATCAAACTGTAAAATATTTAAACAGAGAAAGATTAAAAGGCCTTCACTTTGTTGTCCAAGATCAATTTGCAGTTTTAAGAAACATTTCCAAAATGGGGCTGACAGTTGCGGCACTTTGGTGAGATGCTGTGCTGTGTGAACACAAACAGCCATATGAGACGAAACAGCTCAGCAAGGCCACACACACACACACGCACACACAGAAGCATATTTAAGCACAGTTGTACGGCTGTTGTGTTTGTTTTGACCTGGTTTGTAAGTTCTATAGTATGTCCAGAGTCACATGTGTAATGTGCGTATGTAAATGTTCTTCTGTAATACATTGGTGTGTTTTGTTTTTTCAGTACTCGTGCCTCGACCAGGCTATATCTAGACAGCAGCTGTATGGCCAGAGCGTCCGCATGGGTGCACAGGCCATGGAGCTGTTGGCCAGGCAGGTACGCCTGAAGAGGGCAGCGGAGCAGAGGGCTAGCCTTTTGGCCCAGGAGGTGGCAATTCTCAAAGAGAGGCTGGAGGTGGCGGAGGCTCTAGCCTGTTTTCAGAAGGATGGTAAGTGTTAGTTTACTTAAGGTTTGTGTGTTGTCAAAGAAATGACTTTCACGGTATATTTGTGTAACAGGGTTCTATGGTTAGGGTTTGAGTAAGAGTTGCAGTAAAAGTTACAGTAAAAAATCATGTGGTCAGAGCTATTAATGCAAAGTTTATCACTAATGGAGTGAGTGATGAAGTTTGAGCTCAACATTGACTTCATTTGTTAAAAGACAATTCCTCACTGTTTGTGTCTGTAAAATAAAGGGATGTAAAGTCAAAGCAGCATGGACAAAAATAATTATTCATAACTTACTAGGGCAAGTGAAGTGTTTCCTCAGCACAGTTTGAGAAGAAGATTATATTACACTGGGCACAGGACAATATAGAAATGTCATGCCATGATTTTTTTGTTCAAAATACTTTCCATTATCTATATTATTTGTTGAACATCAAAATAGGGCTGCATGATATTCATGTAAGTGTTGTTGACTCAAATGAATTTTCTTCTTATCGCACCAAATAACAACAAAGTTGTCTGAAGACACTTGACATATAGAGTAGGTCTGGACCACACACTGTAATGAAAATGTATTCATTTTTTGTAGAACTGAACATTTGAAGGGAACTCCCTGAGGAGTGAGCAGTAGGTGACAGTGGCGAGGAAAAACTTCCTTTTAACAGGTTGAAACCTTGAAAGCGATCCAAGATTCTAGGTGGCTGATGATCTGACAACAACAACAGTTGGGTTGAGAGAGGAAAAAAAAAAGGGAGAGAAAAGGTTGGGTGGCAGAGTTAGTGGTGGGAGGAGGTAAAATAAATTTTTTGTTTGTTTGTTTTTTTAATGTTGATTACAAAAGGAAGAATCTAGTGGATCAAATGAATGATGAATTAGAGTAGTCTGTCTCACAGAAGTTAACATAATTCACAGACACATGTGAGAATCTTCTAGAGTAACAGAGGACAGTGACAGTTAATCACTAGGAGCAAGAGTTTCCTGCCTCTTGTTGTTAGGGAAGATGTTCCAGGTTATAGTTTTAGAATTTCTGTAATAATTTGAGTCTCTGAAAATATGGGGGTTATGTGTAGAAATACCTATAATTCCTTAAAGTTTAAAGAACATTTATTTATCTGAGCAATGTTCAAGTGTTTCATATTTTTGTTCATTTTTCTGCAGAAGCTGAGGAAAAAAGGCAGGCGGTGGAGATGGAGGAGCAGGCGGTGGAGGTGGAGGAGCAGGCGGTGAAGGGGGAGGAGGAAGTTCTTTCTTAAGACCTTGTTCTTTTCTTTTTTTTTGATTATTACTATTATTATTATTATGATTGTTATTTTATAAATAAAGAATTGAAGTGTTACATTGTCATCTGTTGAGTGATTCCATAACATGTTTGTGATTTATGAGGAAACAAAAGTTTGTAGTTAATCTGCCTGGACAGTAATTTTCAGGAGTTTAATACCTTTTTGCAGTGCGAGTGGTAAATTAAGTCCAGCCGCAACAGGTGATCCGAGAGACCTGGAGCCAGATCAGCAAAATATGAGTTGGTTAGTGCTTCTTGACAGCATGACCTGCACTTTAGTGGAAGAGAGTGCTGGTTAGAAGTGTTTTATGCATAGTTTGTTTTTGGTTTTGTCACAAACCCCAGCATAAAGGCTAATATTTGTGATTCGGAAGAATAGTCAGAATTATGTGACTATTTGAAAGTATGTTTAATCACCTAAGAGAATGAAACTTTGAAATAGCTTATTTCTGGCCATCTTCTCTTCAGTCTCCTCCTCTCCTGAAACAACTATAGCCAGAATCAATAGTTGGACCAATTTAAACCCTGGGCCATTTTTAAGACATCTGCTAGAAAGACAAAGGACCAACATGGACGACAAGTTCATAGAACATTTTTCTATAACTTCATGTTCACCCTTGTGTAAAATGTCAACAGGAAAAAATATAGCTTAGTCCCTCGCATGTGATTTTGCTTTAGCAATAGAGCTTTAGTCAAGGTGGGAAATTAACGTTTAAAACTTGAACATCTGACAGCCACTTGCAGATACAATTTCAAATTCATCAGGTATTTAGTAGTGCTCTTTTCAAATATATATTAAGCAGCGACTCTTATGTTTTACCAGTATTTTAACTGCTTGCCCTTCGCGTACTCCACCTTGGCGCAGCCCAGACCCAGCACCTTAACCGTGGACACACGCGTCACCTTGTTCACCTCCACACGGCCGGACACCTTGTCCCCACCGCAGTAAAAACTCTTGCTGGGATCCGTGAAAATTATGTGGAAGGTTTTGACTCTCTTCGTCATGGCCACCATGATTGCTGCTTTGCTGGTCAGATGAGAAGTGAGCTCTCCTTCTTAGTCCCTCCCCTTTATAACTTCTGTTTTTTCTCCGTTTTGCCGTTTATGAATCCCACGTTATTTCGTTTGCCTTGTTTTCGCTAAAGTTTTGCCCCTGTAAGTGCCTGATGCCATGAAATTAATAGTATTCCCCTTATTTTCTCTAGCAAAATCAAGATAATTATTTGTAAGTATGAATTTGTAATTTTTCATCCGAATAGTTTTTAATAATGGAATTTTAATAT
>MDSQ01000031.1_pt1 | contig 32762 bp, 29 predicted proteins | sample 1008251 | NCBI WGS metagenome assembly MDSQ01 (sample SAMN05526597, study PRJNA338239) | gut metagenome | isolation source: Hindgut content | host: Naso unicornis | place: Saudi Arabia: Red Sea | collected 2016-05
TTAATGGCAATATAGGGGAAGAAAAATCATACGCAGAATCATATAAACGCGCGAAAAAAGAAATAATCATCACGCAAGAATACTTCGATGCATGCTTTGACGCACCATATGTGCACCACTTCTATAGTGAAGCGGATATAGAAAAATTTAAAGCACGATGGAGACCACATATAAAAGAAGACTACAAAAACCCATGGTTATAACAAACTAGCAATAGGACAGAGAATAAATAGCGCAGCAGGACTAGCCTAATAAGCAACCGTATCAAGTGTTGCAATTATTAGGCTAGCCTTATCTTAAAACTAAAACTCATATATTAAGGAAGGAAATTTAAAATGGATATAAAACAAATAGAACAAATATGTTGTGAAATAGCGGTGAAAGCAGGGGAGGCGATTATGGAAATATATAATATGCCGCAACAAATTGAATACAAAAGCGATAACACGCCGCTAACACAAGCAGATAAAATATCGAATGAAATCATAACACAAGCATTAGCTGAAAAATACCCCGAATATGCAATATTAACAGAAGAAGGTAGAGATGATAAAACAAGGTTAGCTAATGAAAATTGTTTTATAGTAGACCCATTAGACGGAACGAAAGAGTTTATTAAAAGAAATGGGCAGTTTACCGTAAATATAGCATTAGCCCAAAATAACAAGACAATATTAGGAGTGATATACGTTCCTGTAACAAAAGAGCTGTACTTTGCGACTAAACGAAACGGCAGTTATTATAAAGAGGTACGTAAACCAGCACAAAAAATAACAGTAAGCGATGAAACGGATTTAACGAAAGTTAGAGTAGTAATGAGTAGCTCACATGGCTGCGAACAGATGGAGCAGTTAATAGAAAAGTATGACTTAACAAATTTAGTGAAAATGGGAAGTTCACTAAAAGGTTGTTTAATAGCAAAAGGGGATGCAGAAATTTATTATAGACATAACCCAACGATGGAATGGGATACGGCAGCTATGCAATGTATAGTAGAAGAGGCTGGCGGTATTTTTAGGCAAATGGATGGAACGAAGATGACTTATAATAGAGAAAATTCACTAAATGATAAAGGTTTTTATATAGTTAATAATAAAAAGAATATAATATAAAACAACGGGCTTAGGCCCTTTTTTAATATAAAAAAAAGGAGTAAATATAAATGGAAAATAAACTAAAAGTAACTGCAATAATAATGGCAGGAGGAAAAGGGGAACGATTTTGGCCAAAGAGTAGAAGTGGGTTGCCAAAGCAGTTTTTAAAGTTAACTAACACTAATCAAACGATGATACAAGAGACGGTAGATAGGGTTGCAAGTATAGTTAAGTTAGAGGATATATATGTAGTAACGAATAAGCAATATGAAAATATAATAACGGCGCAGTTACCCGATGTGCCAAAAGAAAATATTATATTAGAGCCTGAAGGAAAAAATACAGCGCCATGTATAGCGGTTGCAGCGGCTTATATAAAGAAGAAAAATGCTGAAGCAGTGGTGCTAACGTTGCCAGCGGACCATTTGGTTAAAAATAAGCAGATATATGAGAAGACGTTAAAAGCAGCTATAGAGAAGGCTACGGAGGAGGCTAATATAGTAACTATAGGGATAGTGCCATCGTATGCGGAGACAGGATACGGTTATATAAAATTTAAGGCCGCGAGTGATAATATATATAAAGTGGAGAAGTTTGTGGAGAAGCCAGATTTAGAGTTAGCGAAGGAGTATTTAGCAACAGGGGAGTATTTGTGGAATAGCGGTATGTTTATATGGAAGCTTTCTACTATATGGGAGAAATTTATGGTGTTGCTACCTGATATATATAAAGGGATGGAGTTAATTTTGGATAGTATCGGCACTGATAATGAGGCAGATGTTTTGGCTAAGCAGTATAGTATGTTTAAGGCGGAGTCTATAGATTATGGTATAATGGAGCGTTCGGATAATATTTTTACAATAGTGGGAGCGTTTGGATGGGATGATGTGGGTAGTTGGTTGGCGCTTGAGAGGATTAATCAAACGGATAGTTGCGCTAATGTGATTAGTGGGAATGTAGTAACGTGCGGTGTTAGCGCAAGCATAGTCTGTGGTGGGGATAGGCTAATTGCTATGGTTGGTGTGGCAGATTTGGTTGTGGTGGATTGTGATGATGTGATTTTAATATGTGATAAGGCTAGTACGTCGGATGTTAAGGTTGTGATTGATAAACTTAAGAGTGCCGGCAAGCAGCAGTATCTGTAAAACCGTTTATAGTATAATGCAAGAAAAGGAGTATTCAAGTATGTTAGCAGATAATATTAGTTCAATAGATAGAAGTAGAATGGAAGGTCGCGAGGAAGGTCGCGAGGAAGGTCGCGAAGAAGGTATAGGGATTGGAATAGAGATTGGACATGAGGAAGGTCGCGAAGAAGGTAATTATGAAGGAAAAGTAGAGCTGCTGTATAAAAAATTGCAATATACACCACTGCAAATCGCAGAAGAGTTAGAGCTTTCTGTAGAAGCAGTTAGATGCATTTTAGAGACGCTAAAGCAAAGAGGTGTAATATAATAGAGATGCGTATAAAATAACCTGCAGATAATAGCTGTGGGTTATTTTTATGCATAGATTAACGTCAATATGATTATACTTAAAAAGACAACCAAATAAGGAGGGGTTACACAGTGACACATCTAGATAAATTAGAAGCAGAAGCGATATATATAATGAGAGAAGTAATAGCAGAAAGCCAAAAGCCAGTTATGCTATACTCTATAGGCAAAGATAGCTCAGTAATGTTGCATTTAGCAATGAAAGCGTTTTACCCAGAAAAGCCTCCGTTTCCGCTGCTGCATATTGATACTACATGGAAATTTAAAGAAATGATAGAGTTTAGAGACCGCGTGACACAGAAGCTGGGGCTTGAGTTGCTAGTCTACACTAGTCCAGAAGGGTTAGAGAAAAATATTAATCCGTTTGACCATGGCAGCGCATATACAGATATAATGAAAACTGAAGCGTTAAAAGCGGCATTAAATAAATATGGGTTTGACGCAGCATTTGGTGGTGGTAGACGTGATGAAGAGATGTCTCGTGCTAAGGAGCGAATTTTTTCGTTTAGAAATGAAGACCATTCATGGGACCCTAAAAATCAAAGGCCAGAGCTTTGGAATTTATATAACACCTTTATAAAAAAAGGTGAGAGTATGAGAGTATTCCCTATTTCAAACTGGCGTGAGTGTGATGTTTGGCAATATATATTACGTGAAAAAATAGAAATTGTTCCGCTATACTTTGCAAAGCCTCGCCCTGTTATTAGTCGTGGTGGGAACATTATTATGGTGGATGATGATAGACTTAAGTTAAATGATGATGAAGAGTTACAGATGAAAAGTGTTCGCTTTCGTACTTTAGGTTGCTATCCGTTAACTGGAGCGGTGGAATCGGTCGCTGATACGTTAGATGATATTGTTATGGAAACTTTAGGTGCTGTATCGTCTGAGCGTACGAGTCGCGTGATTGATTATGAAGCTAGGGGCAGTATGGAGCGTCGTAAAAGGGAGGGTTATTTTTAGATGAATGGATTGTTAAAATTTATTACTTGTGGAAGTGTGGATGATGGTAAATCTACATTAATTGGCCATATGTTATATGAAGCTAAGCTGATATTTGCGGACCAACAAAATTCATTAATCTTAGATAGTAAGCTAGGTAGTCGCAGTAGTGGAATTGATTATTCGCTGCTTTTAGATGGGCTTATGGCTGAGCGTGAGCAGGGGATTACTATTGATGTAGCTTATCGCTATTTTAATACCTCTAATCGTAGCTTTATTGTAGCAGATACTCCCGGCCATGAGCAGTACACCAGAAATATGGCTGTAGGTGCTTCGTTTGCTGATTTAGCTATTATTTTGGTCGATGCTACAAAGGGGATTTTAACTCAAACTAAGCGTCATATTCGTATTTGTAGTTTGATGGGAATATCTCATTTTGTTTTTGCTATAAATAAGATGGATTTAATTGATTATGATGAGGCACGTTTTAATACAATTTCTAATCATATTCATGAACTAATGCAACTGTATCGTTATGATAGTATTATTGTAATCCCAGTTTCAGCAACTGAGGGGGATAATATTACTACATGTTCGGTTGCAATGCCTTGGTATACTAAAGATGCGCTGCTGCCGTATTTAGAGCGCGTGGATACATCTTGTGTGGAGGAGAATAAATCTTTTATTATGACTGTTTCGCGTGCATGCCGGCCTAACGTTGATTTTAGAGGGTTTCAAGGCCAGGTGGCTCAAGGTAGTTTAGCTTTAGGTGATGAGGTCATTATTTTGCCTATGCGTGAGAAGGCTAACGTTAAGCAGCTGTTAAATACCAATATAGAAACTGATAATATAAGCGCAGGACAGGCCGTTACTATAGTTTTGGATAGAGAAGTGGATTGTTCGCGAGGATGTATTATTACTAAGGATAAAAGCATATCATCATATCGGTTATTTAGGGCTGATTTGCTTTGGACTGATGATGAGGAACTTGTTATAGGTAGAACTTTACTTTTAAAGATTGGTACTAAAGTCACTCAGGCTACAGTTATAAAAATCCATTATTGTGTGGACATTAATTCTGGTGAGCATATTCTGCAAAAACAAGCGCACAAAAATGATATTATAAATTGCGATATTTCACTATCTGAAAAAGTAGTTTTAGACAAATTTGAAACAGCAAAAGATTTAGGCAGATTTATATTAATAAACCGAGTTACAAACGCAACTGCAGCATGTGGCGTTATTAGCTATCCGCTATTTCGTTCAGATAATTTAACGTGGCAAAATCTAGATATAACGCGCGAGGTTAGAGCTAATCAGAAAAACCAAACCCCTATGACATTGTGGTTTACAGGCCTTTCAGGCTCTGGTAAATCTACTATCGCTAATGCTTTAGAAAAAATGTTAGTTTCGGAACTTAAACATACAATGCTACTTGATGGCGATAATGTTCGTATGGGTTTAAATAATAATTTAGGGTTTAGTGAGGAAGATAGGGTGGAGAATATTCGCCGTATTGCAGAAACTGCTAAACTTATGAATGATGCTGGTTTAATCGTTTTAGTAGCCGCTATTTCTCCATTTGCTAAAGACCGAGATAATGCAAGAGCTATTATTGGGGAAGGCTTTGTAGAGATTTACGTATCAACATCTTTAGATGAATGCATTAGGCGTGATACTAAAAATTTATATAAAAAAGCTATAAATGGGGAGATAAAAAACTTTACAGGCATTTCAAGCCCTTATGAAGCTCCGTTAAATGCTGAAATTGTAATAGATACAGCTGATAAAACAATAGATGAAATGCTAGAGGAAATTAGAAAGTTTATATAAGTAATTTGCAAAAATATGGGAACACTAAAAATATTATATTTTCGAGGAGGAGTTTAACAATGGCAAGAAGATATTTTACTTCGGAATCAGTAACAGAGGGGCATCCAGATAAGATTGCCGACCAAATTTCTGATGCGGTATTAGATGCAATATACGCTAAAGACCCTATGGCTAGAGTGGCATGTGAGACTGCGGTAACTACAGGACTTGTATTAGTAATGGGCGAAATTACTACAGACTGTTACGTAGATATTAATAAAATTGCTAGAACTACTATTAATGAAATCGGCTACAATGCTCCAGAGTACGGCTTTGATGGGAATACATGTGGCGTTATGGTGGCGCTAGATGAGCAGTCACCAGATATTGCTCAAGGCGTGGATAAGGCTTTAGAGGCTAGAAGTGGCGATATGGCAGATGAGGAGGCTACTGGGGCAGGTGACCAAGGGATGATGTTTGGATTTGCTTGCACGGAAACTAAGGAACTTATGCCTATGCCAATTTCTCTATCTCATAAATTGTCTAAGCGTTTAGCTGAAGTTAGAAAAAATGGTCTGTTACCTTATTTAAGACCAGATGGCAAAACTCAGGTTACAGTTGAGTATGATAACTATAAGCCAGTTAAGGTAGTTGCGGTAGTAGTTTCTACTCAGCATTCCGAAGAAATTTCTCAGGAGCAAATTAAATCAGATATTATGGAGCATGTTATAAAATATGTAATAGATGATAGTTTGCTAGATGAGAATACTAAGTATTATATTAACCCTACAGGCAGGTTTGTAATAGGTGGGCCAGTTGGTGATGCTGGGTTAACTGGGCGTAAAATTATTGTGGACACTTATGGCGGCTATTCTCGCCATGGCGGTGGTGCTTTTTCTGGCAAAGACCCAACTAAAGTTGACCGTTCTGGTGCGTATGCTGCTAGATACGTTGCAAAAAATATAGTTGCAGCAGGCCTTGCTTCTAGATGCGAAATCGAGCTTGCCTACGCTATTGGTGTAGCTAAACCTGTAGCTATATTAATTAATACAGAAGGAACAGGTGTTGTAAGTGATGATAGGTTAGTTGAAATTGTAAATGAGCATTTTGATTTAACTCCTCAAGGTATTATCGATATGCTTAACCTACGTAGACCGATATATAAAGCTACAGCAGCTTATGGGCACTTTGGCCGTGATGATTTAGATGTGCCATGGGAACAGACAGATAAAGTAGAAGTTTTAAAAAAAGCTATAAATAACTAACTTGAAAAGGGGGCTGGTTAAGCCCTTTTTTTTCTGCTGTTATAAAAACTAAACAAAAAATCAGCTAATCCACTAGCTAAAGCATATAAATATATGAAAATTATAAAGAAATTAAATAAAAAATTCATATTTGCGGAATAAAAAAGCTTTTTTTGTGTATAGAAATAGTATACAATAGAAAGGGAGAGTGGAATACATAAGATATAGCAAAAGCATTATTTTTATTTATAAGGGAGGAGAAAAGAAATGGAAACTATTAAAAAGTCGGAGACGATTAAGAAGTCTGAGTTTAAGTTTGTATTAGAAACTAAAGTACCAAAAGTAAAAACGGTGGATATGTATAAAGTTTTACTAATCTTACCTACTATATTTCTAATAGTAGGGATTATTATTTCTAGTCCACAAGGATTTATAAATGGATTTAAACAAATACGTCTAGCTAGTAACATATTAATTACAGATTATTTTGAAATAGCAGGGATTGGTCCAGCGCTCATTAATTCAGCTATATTAATGTATGCTAATATCTTATTGCTATATAAGCTAGAACTTAAACCAAACGGAATTATTATAGGTGCATTATTTTTAGTTGGGGGATTTGCTTTAATGGGCAAGAATATATATAATACTGGCCCATTTTATTTAGGTGGACTGTTGTATTGTAAGTATCACAATAAGCAGTATAAAACTGTAGTTATCATTAACATGCTCTCAACAGCACTAAGCCCGCTATGTAGCACACTAACTAGCATAGAGGTATACCCGTACTATGTTGGATTAATACTAATGATAGTTGCAGGTACAGCAGTTGGATTTATAATGCCTACAATTTCTTCGCATGTTATGACCGCTCACTCTGGTTATAGTTTATATAATATGGGATTTGCATGTGGATTTGTTGGTATTATTGTATATGCTGTTATATCTGGAGTAGGGTTGAAACCAGAAGCTTTGTCCATAATTTATACCGATAGTACATTATTGCCTATGATAATAATGATAGTTTATTGTCTAGCTCTTATCATTATTGGGTATAAATTAAATAATAGGAGTTTTGAAGGGTTTCGGGATATTTTTAACTACTCCGGACGTGTTATGACAGACTTTGTTCAGCAGGTGGGGTTCCCTTTAACTATTATTAATATGGGAGTCTTAGGGCTAATGTCCATATTGGTTGTTATCGTTATGGGAGGGCAGTTTAATGGACCCGTTCTGGCAGCTATTTTTAGTGTTATAGGCTTTAGTGCATTTGGTAAACATCTTAAAAATAGTTTTCCTATTATGATAGGTGTTACTCTAGCTTCGCTTTTACTTAAAGAGCCAGTTAGTTCCACAACTCTTATTATGACAGCGCTATTTAGTACGGGGCTAGCACCTATTGCAGGTGAATTTGGTACGTGGCGTGGTATTTCGGTTGGTATGTTGCATATGTTTCTAGTACTTAATCTTGGCAGCTTACATGGTGGTATGATGCTATACAATAACGGCTTTGCGGCTGGGATTATAGCTATGTTATTAGTGCCGATGATGGAGGCTTTTAAACGTGAAAAAGGTTTAGATTAAGAGAGGGGTTTAGCCCCTCTTGTTTATGAAAGGAAAGATGATAATGAAGCGTGAAATTAAAAAAGTGGCTAAAATGGTGGACGAAATTACTACGTTTTTTCTTGAGTTTCAAGCACAGGAGGTAAAGGTTAATATTTTTACGTATAAAGATAGAATTGTAATTACAGCTTCGGCTAAAAAGCTGAAAAAGAGTGAGAAAGCGGTTAGAAGGCTAAAGCAGTATTTAAGTTACCCTAGAGCGCATGAGATGGAAGAATACTATTGGGCGTTAACTGGCGAATCAGAGTGTGAGGAAGGGCTTGCTATTGTGGGAACTATGGTAGATGAGGCTTCTATTGATTATGATGATGAGCATATTGATATTCACTTAACTAGGCTTATTGGGAAGCGTTAAGCCTAATACTTATTAGACAACAAAATCTGAATATTTTTGTTTGTGCGTTGTATGAGATTCTCTAATTTAGACTATACTCCTTATAAGGAAGAAACTCTTTTAAAATTATCAAATAATTATTTAAAGAAGAAACTCTTCCAAATTTAGATTAGAATGAGGACAAAGATATGAATGAATTGCTGTTATTTGTATTCGATTTACTCGGACTGTTGTTGCCGGCTAATTAGGAAAAGGATTAATCTATGGACGAACAAATTGTTATAGATGGCGTTGTTGAGAATATTATATATCAAGATAGTCACAATGGTTATACAGTATGTATTATATTAACGGACGAAAATGAAACATGTTGTGTAGGTCAACTGCCTGGTATTTACCCTGGCGAGGAAGTTCAGGTGTCGGGTAGTTGGACTACTCATAACGTTTATGGTAAACAGCTTAAGGTGGATAAGTTTATTAAAAATGCGCCTAAATCAATTAAAGGGATTGAGCGCTATTTAGCTTCTGGTGTCATTAAGGGTATTGGTGCTAGGACTGCCAATAAGATTGTTACTAAGTTTGGTCTTGATACTCTTAATATAATTGAAAATGACCCTGTTATATTATCCACTATTGTTGGTATAAGTAAAATGAAAGCTATGCAAATTAGTGAGCAGTATCATAAACAGTATGAGCTTAGAGAAGCTATGATTTTTTTGCAAGGATATGGCATTACTTCAACATATGCTATTAAAATTTTTGAAAAATATAAGCAAAATACAATTGCCATTATACAAGATAACCCATATAAATTAGCACGTGATATTTTTGGTATAGGGTTTAAACGCGCTGATGAAATAGCTAGAGAGATGGGTATAGATGTTAATGATGGTAACCGAATTAAGTCTGGTATATTTTTTGTATTAAATCGAACTAGCCAGCGTGGTAACACATATTTGCCAAAATATCTGCTATTTAATGAATGTATATCTCTTCTTGGTGTAGAAGCTGTGTTAATAGAAAACTCTCTTGAGGAGCTTAGTCTTAGTAGGCAAATTATTATAAAAACTTATGATGGTGTAGAAGTAGTGTTTTTATCTGTTTTATATCACACCGAAGAAAATATCGCATTTAAGCTACTAGATGTAGCTACTGGTTACAATGCAAAAAGGCATTTAAATTTTGAGGCGGAAATATTGCTAACTGAGCTAGAGCTAGAAATTGAATTAGTTAAAGAGCAAAAAGAGGCAATACGCCAAGCTTTGCAAAATGGGGTCACTGTTATAACTGGGGGGCCGGGCACGGGTAAGACTACTATTACTAATGCTCTAATTCATATGCTAAATAAGTATGGCGATAAATTTTTATTAGCTGCTCCTACAGGCCGAGCGGCCAAAAGGTTGAGTGAGGCTACTAATGTGCTAGCTCAAACTATCCATAGGGTTCTAGAAGGTGGAGGGACGCAGTTTTTTTGCAGAAATGAAGATAATCCATTAGATACAGACGTTTTAATTGTAGATGAGATGTCTATGGTGGATGTATTGCTAATGGGCTCGTTATTAAAGGCAGTAGCAGTGGGGCAACGCATAGTGCTTATTGGCGATGTAGACCAATTGCCATCTGTTGGAGCTGGAAATGTGCTTAAAGATATTATTGCAAGTAGAAGAATTCCAGTTATAGAGCTTACGCAAATTTTTAGGCAAGCAAATCAAAGTGCTATAGTTAGAAATGCTCATAAAATTAATAAAGGTGAGTACCCTACGTCTAATGAAGACAATACGGATTTCTTCCTTATAAAGAGAGCAAATCTTGATGACGTAAAAGATACTATTGTAGATTTAATTTTAGATAGGCTTCCTAAGTATCAAGAAATAAATATAAAAAAAGACATCCAAGTGTTAGCTCCTATGAAAAAGGGAGTGCTAGGGATAGTAGAGCTAAATAAAGTGTTACAACAATCTATTAACCCAGCAACTAGCGACAAAGATGAGTATGAATATAGACACACTATATTTAGAACTGGCGATAAAGTTATGCAAATTAAAAATAACTATAGCACTGTATGGAAAGTATACAGCAGAACAGGCTTACCTATAGATGAGGGGCTTGGGGTATTTAATGGAGATTGTGGAGTTATATTAGGCGTGGATAAAGAGCGGGAAATTGTTACAGTACTATTTGATGATATGAAAGCTGTAGAATATGAATTTAATCAACTAGATGAACTAGACCTTGCCTATGCAATTACTATTCATAAATCGCAGGGCAGCGAATACCCTGTTGTTGTTATTCCTATCCATAGCGGACCACCTATGCTACTTAGTAGGAATTTATTATATACTGCTGTTACACGAGCTAGAAAGATAGTAGTTATAGTAGGCATTATAGAGACTGTTTATAAGATGGTAGATAATAATAAACCTATTGAAAGATTTTCTAGTCTTAAGAGGCAGTTAGCACATGGACCAAGACTAATATAACCATTCCTTTAACCTTAAAAAAATTAGGTTAAGGGAATTTTTTGGTTTAAACTGGGTGATAATAATTTTAAGGGGTTGGTTGTATATGATAAAAGATTTTGTAGTGACATATAATGTAAGTAGATTGGTGAAACAATTGATATTTCCAAACAAATGCATTCTATGTGGAAAGTTAATTGAAGATAAATATTTATGTTTAAGATGTACAGACAAAATAGTAGTATACCACCAATGCCCTAGGTGTGGTAGCTTAGAACTGCCATGCCAAGAATGCAGTAAATTACCTGATGACATTGACGCAGTTAAAGGATTGCTACAATATAAAGGAGGAGTACCTAAATCCATAGCCCGGTGGAAATATAGTGGAGTTAGGAAATTCTCTAAAGGATATGCAAACCTTATGGCTGAGCACTTTGATAAAGAAGTATTTAATAATATTGATGCTCTTATCCCCGTTCCCGTTCATAAGAAACGTTTAACAACCCGTGGCTTTAATCAGGCTTGCGATTTAGCACAAGAGTTATCTAATCTAGTAGGGGTACCTATGGTAGATATGCTTGAAAGAACTAAAAATACTACAGAGCTATATAGGCTATCTGCCGCAGAACGTAAAGAAAATACTAAAGATGCTATTAGGGTTAATCCAAATTTTACCGATATACAAAGTAGTTGTATCCGTAGAGTCGCAATTGTAGACGACATATATACAACAGGAAGTACTGTAAGAGAATGTATTAATGCCCTTAAAAAAAAGGGGTATGATATTGAATTGGTATATGTTTTCGTAATATGCAGGGCGTAGGCCCAAATAGTATAAGGAGTAAGATTTATGGAACTAAAAAAATGTAGAGATTGTAGAACATTATTTCAATACACATCAGGGCCAGTATACTGTTCTAGATGTAAATTAAATCATGAGTCATTAATTAAAGACATTAAAGATTATTTATATGATTATCCACATACGGATATTAAAATGCTTAGTGAAGCGCTTAACATTTCGCCTAAATTAATTGAAGGCTTTATTAGGTCTGGAAGAATTGAGTTAACATCAGACTCGCCAATTAAAATTACATGTGATGTTTGTGGAGTTAGAATACAACATGGACGTGTATGTGATGATTGCCAAAAAGAAACGGCGGATTCGTTTAAAGAAGTAAGCGGAGGCGGTGCTAAAAAAGAAGCTGAAGAAGCACCTATGAAAAGCGAAGGTATAAGAATGCATAATAGACGCTAAAATTTTAGTAGCGAAAACGATAGTGCAAACGCAATACCTGTATAGCTTTGAGAGTAGTGGAAAAAATTTCTACGCTTTAGGATAAGCCTAAAGCGTAATTTTATTAAAGATTATGTAGAAGACACCGATATATATAATAAGAGGATAAGAAAAGAAATTAGCAAAGGAGGTACCCCATATGAGAATAGGAAGTGTAGACCAAGTAAATCAAATTTACAATACACCAGTAACTTCAGCATATAAGCAACCAGAGTTAAAAGCGGGATTAGTAGATGAAGCACAGTTTTCAGATGAAGCTTTAGTAAGAGGAGCTGCATACAAAGCAGTACAAGATACGCCAGAAGCCAGAATGGATAGAGTGAATGAATTAAAAGCGCAAATTGATAGCGGAACATATGATGTTAGCGCTAGAGATGTAAGCGAAGCAATATTCAACCAAATGTTTATTTAGGGGGTATATATGGCGAGTTTAATAACTGAAATAGTGGATGTTTTAGAAGAGCAAAAAGAATGTTACGATGGACTATATACTTTAGCAACGTATAAAACAAGAGCGTTAGTTGATAAAGATGTTGATTTTCTTAAAGAAGTTAGTTTAAGAGAAGAAGAGTTCGTGGGTCGGGTACGTCTTTTAGATAAAAAGCGAGATACGCTGTTTAAAGACGTAGCTACCGTAACAGGGCTAGCTTACGAAGATTTAACATTGACGAAAATTGTAACAAAAATGGGTGAAGAACTAGAAATTAGTAAAAAACTTGTTAAGTTACGAGAGGAACTTGTCGATATAATAAATAAGTTAAAAAAGAAGAATATTCACAACCAAACACTAATAGAGCAATCTCTTGAATTTGTTGAGTTTACACTAAACGCGATACAAACGACACAACTTGCAGGTATAGAAGCAAATTATAGCAGACCGGGTTATCAACAAAATGTTGACGCTATACGAGTTTTTGATGCAAAGCAATAATTTTTAATTTTTTGTAGGCGATTATAATAAACGGGGAGCAAGAACACAAAAAGGAGAGAAGAGCATATGTCAATGTCAGGGTTATTTACCGCAGCATCAGGTCTTAAAACAAGCCAAACAGGTTTATCAGTAACTTCACACAACTTGGCTAATGTTAATACTGTAGGTTATACAAGACAACAATTACTACAACATGATACGGCGTACTTAAACGTAGGTACTAGCAACGGCGGTTCCTTTATGCAAAAGGGTATAGGGGTATCCAATACTGAAATACGACAAATTAGAGATGAATTTGCTGATGCAAGATACAGAACGGAAAACTCAGTATTAGCATTTTATCAGGTACAAAGTTCCACTTCTTTAGAAATAGAAGCTATACTAGACGAGCCTTACGGAGAAGCACTAAGCCAAGTTTTTGAAAGCTTTTGGTCACAGGCACAAAAGTTATCCACAAACCCATCTGGGGTAGAAGAAAGAATGGCATTTATCCAAAGTGCATCCGTTATGGTACAACGCATAAATCACATCCAAGACAGTTTAAAATCCTATCAAGATAACCTTAATTCACAAATCATAAACTCAGTTAATAGAATTAATGAAATTACAGCAGATATTGACAATTTAAATACTTTAATATCACTATCAGAAATTGGCGGAGATAATGCCAATGATTATAGAGATGCAAGAAATGTGTTGCTAGATGAGCTATCAGGCTATATGGATATAGATTATTATGAGCTATCAGATAACACTGTAGTAATAAAATCTAATAACAGAATATTAGTTAAACAAGGGTTTGTTACAGAGATTGGTTTAGCACAAACAGAGCCTATGAGTCCTTATGTAAAGCCAGTGTGGGCGGATACACAAGCTGATGTATTTAACTTTACTGACCCAGATAGCGCGAGTTCTCAAGTGGTTAACTCGGAAATGGGTAATGACCAAGGGTCTTTAAAAGCACTTTTATTATCACGTGGGCCAAGTGCCGCAGATGAGGATACGACATGGGCGGATGTAACTATTGATGATAGATATAGTGTTGATGTTAGTGGAAATAGTTACATTATTCCTGAAATGCAGATGAAACTTAATGTTTTGTTAACGGAAATAGTTTCTAGTATTAATGATACACTAAATGGGGAAGGAATAGGTGTACATGAAGGGTTAGTTGGAGAACCTATGTTTGTACCTATTAATAGTGGTACAGTAACAGCGCCAGTATTACCAGATGACCCAACAGCAGCGGATATAGCAGCGTATAATGAGGCTATGCTTGAGTATCATGAAAACATTAAAGAATATTTAACTATTGATAATATCCAGGTTAACCCGGCGCTATTAGCTGATGGTGGTTATAATAAGCTTGGTACTGTAACAGAAACTGGTAACAATGGTGATAATAGTAAAGTGCAAGATATGTTGGAGTCGTGGAGTTCTAAGAGAATGTGGTATGCGGAGTATGATGATGACGGAAATATAGTAGAAGACCCGAACGCACCGTATGCAAAGTTAGTAAACTTCCAAGATTTTTACGCTGAGTTTGTAACTGAATTGGGACAGGATGGTTATGAATATGCTAGTCGATCACAAGAGAAGTATGATGTTGTAGACAGTTTAGCTAATGAGAGATGGGCACGGTCTAATGTATCTCAAGATGAAGAGCTTTCTACTATGATGAAATACCAATATGCTTATAATGCGGCATCAAGGGTAATGACTATAATGGACGGTATGTTAGATAAAGTTATTAACCAGATGTAATGAACGCAAGATGTACACGAAATAAACTAAAGAGAGTTATAAATAGCTGACAAGAATCTAATTACTTTTAATCGATTTTAGGAGGGAAATAATATGGCTTTTTCAGAACTTAATATAGCATCTTCTGGTTTATTTGCAGCACAACAAGGACTTTCAGTGACATCAAACAATATTGCTAATATGAATACTACGGGGTACTCAAGACAGGTAGTGGGGCAACAAGCTAGTACCCCTCTTAGTGGATTTGGTACTGGTATGATTGGTATGGGTGTTACAACTACTGGCGTTAGCAGGGTTAGAGATATATTTTTAGACCAAAAGCTGTGGACGCAGAGTGCAAGTTACGGAGAGTACGAGGTTAAATTACAACAATCATCTTTACTTGAAGGGGTTTTTAATGAGCCTAGCGATGATGGTTTTACGAAAATTTTAACTGATATGTTTAATGCTATAGATGATTTTAGTAAAGACCCAACAGCAGTAGAGAATGCTTCATCAACAAAACAAATGATGCTTAACTTTACACAATACTATAACAACGTTTCTACCAAGTTTACAGAATTCCAAAGTGACTTAAACTTTGAAGTGAAAACTATAGTGGAAGAAATAAATATGTTAACAGCACGTATTCAAAGCTTAAATGAACAAATTTATTACCAAGAGATGCGCGGTGATACAGCGAATGCATTAAGAGACCAAAGGGATTTATGCGTAGATGAGTTATCTCAATTAATTAATGTGGAAGTTGAAGAAAAGGAAGTTTTAAAATCTGATGGTAATACTGAGTTACAGTTTGTGGTAAAAACTGATGGGCAAACTTTAGTAAACCATTTAAGTCGTAGAACGTTTGAGTTAGAGCTTAGAACAGATGTGTTAAACGAAGGGGATGCGGCAGGATTATATGATGTTGTGTGGTCAGACGGTCAGCCATTTGATATGATGAGTTCTAATCTTTCGGGCCAATTGGGAGGTGCGCTTGATATGCGTGATGGTGCGGGTTCTCCTGATTACAATGGTATTCCGTATTATATAGATAGATTGGATGAGTACGTTAGAACTTTTTCACAAAGCTTAAATGAAATTTATAATAGCGATGGTAACGGCGGTCAAATGGACCCACCTCAATATATGTTTTCTTATACAGATGCTGCTGGTAATATTATGCAGCCGAGTGACCCAGATTTTGATTATGCAAATATGACAGCAGCTAATTTCAGTATTTCATACGAGCTTGATTTAAGTGCATATAACTTTAGAACTAACTATGAGCATGTAATAGATGTTGACGATAGTTCTAATACAGTTAATCCAAATCCAGGTAATAATGATTTACTTGCAGATTTATTTGGCCAACTTAATAATAAAGATATGTTTGCACAAGGTTCACCTTCAGATTCTATGATTGCGATATTTTCACAATTAGCGATTAACACACAAGAAGCGGATATGTATTATAATACTCAATCTAATGTTAGATTAACTATTGAAAACCAACGTTTGTCTACTTCTCAGGTTGATACTACTGAGGAATTTATGAATATGGTTAAATACAATCAGGCTTATCAAATGGCTGCTAAGATTATGCAGACTATGGACGGTATATATGATATTACTATAAATAAATTAGGCGCTTGGTAGGAGAGGGGATTAATTATGAGAATAACTAATGGAATGATGCAACTTAACACTGTAAATAATTTAAATAGCAATATGAAGAGTATGAATGATATATTTGCTCAAATGAGTACGCTTAAAAAAATTCAAACTCCTTCTGATGACCCTATTATTGCAGGTAAATCGTTAAAGCTTAAAATTGATGTTAATCAAATTAGCCAGTATCAAACTAACATTGAAGATGCGTTATCATGGATGGAAGTTTCTGATGGGGCACTTAAAAATATGAATGGTATTATGACTGAGGTTCGTACTCGCTTAACTCAAGCGGCGAATGGTACGTTAACTCAAGAAGACCGTGAGAAGATTTTGTCTGATATTGAGCAGTTAGGGGAGCAGTTAAAGCAAGAGGCTAATGTTTCTTATGCTGGTAGATATGTTTTTTCTGGTTTTAAAACTGACCAGCCTGTTTATTTGGAAAAAGCTACGGAGCTTAGCCAAGATGTTACTCTTGCAACAGATATGAAGTTATCTGAAGATATGGAGTTATCAGGGCAGATTACACTTTCTGAGGATATGGTTGTAACTAAGGATATGACTATTAACGGTTTATCGTATGCAGCAGGAGATACTGTTTTAGCTGGTACTACTATCCCAGCCGGTACTACTTTGCCAGAAAATACTATTATCCCAACTGGCACTACTATCCCAGCTGGTACTACTGTTCCAAAGGGAACGATTAATCCATCAGTTGCGGGTCACACTGCAAATCATGATATTAAGTATGAGATTGGTACTAACACGCAGCTTGAGATTAATCAAACTGGTGTTCCAGAGATGTTAGCTGGGTTTGAGTCTTTGCTTAGTGATATTACGCAAGCGATTTCTGATAATGATTCTGAGGCGATTTCAGCTTTACTTGATGATATGGATGCTGTTATGACTGAGTTATCTGAGATGCAAGCTGATAGTGGTAGCCGTCAAATGCGTCTTGAGTTTACTCTTAGTCGTACTGTAGATGAGAAGGTTACGTTTACGGAGTTGTTATCTAATACTGAGGACGTTGATTTAGAGGAAGTTTTCATTGAGTATAATTCACAGTTAATGGTTTACCAAGCTGCGCTTCAAGCAACTTCTCAAATTGTTGTAAATACTTTAGCAGATTATCTATAAAAAAAAGGCCTTTAGACTTTTCTTAAGTCTTGGGCCTTTTTTTGTGTTTAAAATAATAATATTAATAATAACGGTATTGTACCTATACATAAAACGTTGCTAATGAATAATGTTGTGGCAGCAAACTGGGTGTTTGCATTATATTTTTGTGCAAATATTAAAGTTAATGTAGCGGTTGGCATTGCGACTATTGTTACTAAAACTTGCTTTAAAATTAAGTCTATTGGTAGTGGTAATAATAATAAACCAAATATTAAAGGTAGTATAATTAATCTAAAAGCGTTTATTATATATGCATTTTTTGATGTTACAGCTGCTCGGATTGATGTGGTAGATAGGATTGCACCTAGTATAAACATTGATAAAGGTGTTGTCATATCACCAAATGAGTTAAGTGAGTCTGAAAGCATATCTGGAATTGGTATACTAAATATAAAAAATATTAAGCCTAGCGCAACTGCTATATTTACTGGATTTGTGTATATTATTTTTGCTAAGTCTTTAAGATTTATGCTATGTTTTTTATCTGTCATATACATATATATCCCTGCGCTAAAGGAGTATATGTTAAAAGCTATATTGGCTATGCTGCCGTAAAATAGTCCATCGGCCCCAAGTAGTGCCAGTAATATGGGAAAGCCCATAAATGAAGCATTTGGAAATGTTAAAGCGTATAGCCAAATTCCTTTTACATCGCTTTGTACTTTGGCTACTTTTGTTATTCCTAGCGCTATTATATGAGATAGTATATATATAGCGAGTTGGAGTATAAAGATGAGTAAACTGTTTAGTAACATTGACAGTTCAAATGGTTGTACTATGGAGCAAAATATTTTGATTGGTAATATTGCTCTTAGTAGTAATGCGCTTAATTGGCTTGTAAATTCTGGATTTGAAAATCCAATTTTTCCGCATATATAACCTATTATCATTAATGTAAATAGTGTGATTAGACTTGGAATTATGACGGCTAAATCCATTTTATGTCCCCCTTTTAGTTGCTATAACTTGCTTTATAGTATACGTAGTTAGGTTTAGTTTTAGTCTAATTTTAGTGTGTAGGAAGGAAATTCTTTTGGATAATCATGTATATTAATTACCAAAAATTCACATCATAAGCCAAGGTGAATGTGCATAACTTACATGGTAATGACACAATCTAATTAGAACAATATAATTAGGACGGGTCTAGTATAATTTGAAAGGAGTCCATTATGATATTAGGAATAGATGGAGGAAACAGTAAAACAGATTATTTTTTATTTACTAATGAAGGCAAATTAAAAAATCATATAAGGGCTGGAACGTGTTCGCATGAGAGATTGGTGGATGGCTTTAGCGGTTCATATAGAGTGATAAAAGAGAATTTGGATGTACTTTTAGATGGAGCGAAGTATAAAGATATTGATGTGGCGGTATGTGGGCTTGCAGGAGTGGATACTAAGCAACAAAAGGATGCTCTTGTGGCACAGCTTAGCCAGTTTGGGTTTGGTAAGTTGGTTGTGGATAATGATGGGTTTTTAGGCATTAAAGTTGGTAGTGAGGATGGGACAGGCGTTTGTTCTATTAATGGGACTGGAACGGTTACTGTGGGGATTGATGGTAGAGGTAATCGGCTGCAGGTGGGTGGTATAGGAGATATTACAGGAGATGAGGCTGGAGGAGCTTTTATAACTAGGTTGTCAGTTAAACGTGCGTATAGTAGCATTTATAGATGTGAGAAGAAGACTGAGTTTACTGAAGAGGTTATTAAGTTGCTTAAGTTAGAGAATAAGGATGAATTTTTGGATGCTATTTCAGGGATATATGGAAAAGCTATATCGCATACGCCGTATGTGAAGTTAGTATTTGATTATGCGCAAAAAGGTGATGAGGTGGCGTTAGAAATTGTGGATTATGTAAGTAATTCATTAGCACATTCTGTAGTTGGGTGTGTAAATAATTTGGAGTTTGGCAATCAGCTTACTGTGATTTTAGCCGGTTCGGTGTGGACTAAACCTAAGTCTGATGTACTGCGCGATGCTTTTAAGGGTCATGTATTAAGGCTTACTGATAAAGATGTTAAGTATGTGGTGTTAGAAGTGCCCCCAGCAGTAGGTGCGGTTCTGTGGGCTATGGAAATATTTAAAGGTAGTGCGCTAACGCATGAGCAAAGAGCTGATATTGTAAAGCAAGTGAGTGACATGTAATAGTTAGGGAGTGAATTATATGCAAGATGAAGTTAAAGATTTAAAGTTAGACAGTTTGGCGACTGAGACTAATAATGCAGCGACATCAAGTATTGATAGAGAAGATACTTTAGAGATAGTAAGAATGATAAATAGAGAAGATAGGTTAATTGCATTAGCGGTGGAAAGAGAGCTTAGAGATGTGGCTAAAGCGGTAGATTATATAGCAGCTGCTTTTAAACATGGTGGCAGATTGATATACGTAGGGGCAGGGACTAGCGGACGACTTGGTGTGCTAGATGCATCTGAGTGTAAGCCTACTTATGGGGTAGATTGTGTGCAAGGGTTTATTGCAGGGGGGGATGTAGCACTACGCCATGCGGTGGAAGGAGCTGAGGATAGCTTTACCGATGGTGTGGCGTTAATTGATAGTCTAAATATAAAAGAGAATGATGTGGTAGTAGGAATAACAGCTAGTGGGCGGACTCAGTATGTGTTAGGGGCGATAGCGCGCGCTAATGATAAGAATGCTACTACTATTGGTGTTTGTAATAATATGAGGACGCAGCTTCATGGGGTGTGTGATATAACGATAGCTCCTGTGGTGGGTCCGGAGGTAGTGCAAGGTTCTACTAGGATGAAATCGGGTAGTGCACAGAAGATGGTTTTAAATATGCTAAGTACTGCTAGTATGATAAAAGCAGGTAAGGTGTATAAGAATTGTATGGTAGATATGCAGCCTAGCAATGAGAAGTTGTATGATAGGGCGATTAGGCTAGTTATGCAGGTGACAGATGCAGACCGTAGCGAGGCGCAGACTGTGTTACAAACTTGTGATTATCATGTGAAAACAGCGATAGTTATGATAAAGTTAGATTGTACAGAAACAGAAGCTAGAATTAAGTTATTAAAAGCCGACGGGTATGTTGCGAAGGCTTTAGGGGAAGTTGAGTAAAGTGCATAGGGGAAATTAGCGATTGAAGCTTGTACCCTTTTTTAATTTTTTTTAAGGCTTTTATATAAAGGACTTATAAAAAAGAAAGGAGTGGAGTGTATGTGGAAAAGATTAGGAATGGCATTATTTACTATGGTGGTATCGTTAATTATTGTGTTTATAGTTATACAGTCGATGCCAGGAGACCCAGTGGACATTTTGGCGCAAGAGATTGTGCGAGCAGAAGCACTACCATATGATGTGGCATATCAAAGAGCTATAGCGACATTAAACTATGACCCGTCGCAACCATTACATGAGAGGTTTGTGGAGTATGTGGCAGGGATAGTAAGCGGTGACTTAGGGTATTCGTTAGCGTATAAAAAGCCGGTGACGGAGATTGTAGGAGGAGCTTTGCCATGGACTATGTTAATTCTTAGTGTATCACTGCTGTTGTCTTTTACGGTAGGGGTGCTAATTGGTATATATGTAGCATGGAAAAGGAAGCGAGCGTTGAATGTGGCAGTTACGGCTTATCAGTCGATATTTGGGTCTATACCTGATTATATAGTGGCGTATATTTTAGTGTTTATATTTGCGGTATCTCTTGGGATATTGCCATCTAAAGGGGCGTATAGTTCTAGTGTAACTGTAGGGTTTAATGCGCCGTTTATTGCTGATGTAATAAGACATGCGATTTTGCCAGTTATGGCGTATTTTATAACTACAGTGGCTAGTTGGACAGTGGCTATGAAGGCGAACTCGTTAACTGTGCTAGGTGAGGATTATATGACATATGCAGAGGTAAGAGGATTGCATAGGCGAAGAATATTGGTGCACTATTTAGGGCGTAATGCTATGTTGCCTATGGTAACTAGTTTAGCTGTTTCGTTTGGGCTAATGTTTGGAGGCTCTCCATTAATAGAGAATTTGTTTTTATATCCAGGAGTAGGATATTATTTAAGTATTGCTATTAGCAGAAGAGACTTTCCATTGATGCAAGGTATGTTTTTAATTATTATTGTAATGGTGGTTTTATCAAGTTTATTAGCTGAGTTTTTATATCAAATATTAAATCCGAGATTAAGAGGAGCGTAAAGGGGGGAGCTTATGAAGCAAGATGGAATTAAATCTTTTTTTTCTATAATGTGGCGTAATAAGATGTCTCGTTGGGGATTAATTATTTTAGCATTATTTTTGCTAACTGCAATTGTTGGACCTATAGTGTTAGACCCACCTAAGTCTGATTATTTAAATAGGCTACAAGCGCCGTCTAGTGAGCATTGGTTAGGGACGGACTTTGCGGGTAAGGATACGTTGACGCAGTTGATATTAGGGGCTAGAGATGTGTTGTTAGTGGCAGCGTATGCAGCAGTTTTTGCATTAACATTTGCATGTTTAGTAGGGATAACAGCAGGCCTTTTGGGCGGAAAGATTGATACGGTTTTAATGACTATAACGAGTATAATATTAACAATACCAAGTTTTCCTGTGACTATGATATTATCGATGGTTATAGAAATAGAAAATCAGTTAACATTTGGCCTAGTGTTAAGTTTATGGTCGTGGGCAGGACTAGCTAAAGCTATTCGCTCGCAGGTGTTGTTAATTAAGCATAAGGATTTTATTGAAGCTAGCAAGCTTATGGGATTAAGTCATCTTAATATTGTTGTAAATGATATTTTGCCTAATATTGTATCTTATATAGCAGTTAACTTTATAGCTATAATGAAAGGCGCAATATTAGCAAGCGTTGGTTTGATGTATTTAGGATTGGTGCCGTTTCAGGGAAATCACTGGGGAATGATGATACAAATTTCATTGTCTCAAACAGGAGCGTTGTTAGGCTCTAGTTCTATGGTATATTTCTTAGCGCCAGTAATTAGTATAGTTTTATTCCAGTTTGGTTGTTATTTATTTGCGACTGGACTAGATGATGCGTTAAACCCAAGGTTAAGAAGTTAGTTTAGCCTCTGTCCTAGAGGGAGTGCTCTTAGAGGTACTCTCTTTAGCGGGATGGTTTGTAAATAATAGTTTATTAGAAAGGAAGGGGAGTATGGAAGCAAAGCCAATTTTGGAAATTAAAAATTTATGTATTGAGTTTCAAACGCCAAGCGGAGCGTTAAGAGCTTGTGATGATGTTAGTATGACGATATATCGAGGTGATATAGTAGGCATTATCGGGGAGAGCGGAAGCGGTAAGTCTACTATGGCATCTGGGATATTGCAGACTATAAAACCGCCAGGTAAAATTGTAGGTGGAGAAATATATTACTATCCTTTAAGTGGGGAAGCTGTGGACTTGTTAAAATTAGATGCAGGGGGGTATACGAAGTATAGATGGAGTTCGATAGCAACTGTGTTTCAGGCGGCGCAGAATGTGTTGAACCCATCTTTGTTGGTTAAGGAGCATTTTTTGGAGACTGCATGGGCGCATAATCCGGATTTATCTGAGGAAGAAGTGATGGAAAAGGCTAAGGTGATTTTAAATCAGGTAAGGCTGGAGGAAAGAGTGTTAACTAGCTATCCGCATCAATTAAGTGGTGGTATGAAACAGAGGACTATTATCGCGTTAAGTTTAATTTTAGAGCCAGATATTATTATATTAGATGAGCCAACAACTGCTTTGGATGTAATAACACAGTGGTATATAATAGATATTTTAAAGAAGATTCATCATGAAAGAGGGATAACGATGATTTTTTTGACCCATGATGTATCAATTATAGGGTCGGTAGTAGATAGGATAGGAGTAATGTATGCTGGGCAGTTGGTGGAGTATGGTAAGGTGGAGGAGGTATTTAAGAGTCCGAAGCATCCGTATACGTATGGGCTGATGAATGCTATTCCGTCGTTAAAAGATGACGTAAGTAAAAGAAAGGCGATACCAGGGTATCCACCGAATATGTTACAATTGCCAGCTATATGTAGATTTTCGCCACGGTGCCAGGTGCATTTGGACGGAAATTGTGAGGGAAGCAAAGAGCTAACGGACGTTATGTATGAGACTAAGACTGGGCAGTTGTCAAGGTGTTATAAGTATCAGGAAGTATGTAAATTATGTCATTAAAATAATGGGTAACGGAGGAGGAAGTTATGGCATTAATGGAGCTACACGACGTGGATATGGAGTTTGAGAGTGGAAAAGGTAAAGGAACGATAGGAGCAGTTGTTAATGCGAATATGGTTATTGAGGCAGGGGAGATTGTTGCAGTAATAGGAGAGAGCGGTAGTGGGAAGACTACGCTAGGTAAGGTGATGGTTGGGGTGCATAAACCAACGAGAGGAAAGATATTGTTTGAAGGTAAGGATGTTGAGTCTTTAAAAGGGAATGAGTTTAAACAGTATAGATTAGGTGTGCAGATGGTGCATCAGGATTCTTATGCGGCGCTAAATCCTAACAAAACTATATACCATTCGCTGTCAGTGCCGTTGTTTCATCATAAGTTGGTGAAGGGTCATAAAGAAGCTGTGGGTGTGTTAGAAGATAATTTAAGAGAAGTGGGATTAACACCACCAGAACATTTCTTGGAGAAATATCCACATCAGTTAAGCGGAGGGCAAAGACAGAGAATATTGCTGGCAAGAGCGTTATCGATGAAGCCAAAGTTAATTGTGGCAGATGAGCCAGTATCTATGGTGGATGTATCGCTTAGAATATCGCTGCTAGATTTAATGACTAGGATGAATGAGAGGCATGGGATTTCGTTTGTGTATATTACTCATGATTTGGGGACTGCCAGATATATAGCATCGCACGGTAGAATTGTGGTGATGTATCTTGGGAGACAGATTGAGACGGGACAAATTCAAAGGACTATAGAGAATCCGAAGCATCCGTATACTCAGGCGTTAATAAGCGCGGTGCCAGAGGCGGACCCAGATAGGCGAAGTGATTTTGCACATACGTTGCCGCTTAAGTCGCTAGATATGCCGAGTTTACTTAGTTTACCGCAAGGGTGTAAGTTTAATCCTAGGTGCCCATATGCAGATGGGGTGTGTGAGACTGAGGAGCCTAAGTTGTTACCATATGTGGATGAGAGTGGAGGAGCGTGTGGAGAGGTGTCTTGTCATCATGCGAAGGAGATTGCTAAAGGGTTAAAGACTGGAGGGTGAATGATTTTTTGAGACAATTAGAAAAATATTTATATGGTATAGGCAGTGTGGGTATAGTTTTTGTGGTAATGGCTGTTATAGGTATGGTGATTAGCAGGGGTAGTATGGAAGCTGTTGTGGTGTATAGCTTGATTGTGATTATTAATAGTTTTGTGGTGGGTATGAGTATGATGCTTATAAGGTGGATTAATAGGAGGGAGAATAATGATTCTAAAAGCAAAAGAGTATGAGAATGCATTGGCATTATATAACGATGTTATTGAATATGATGGCCTTGAATATAAAAAATTGGATTTAGAAAAGTTTTCGCGGTTATTTGATACGCTATATGAATATTACGAACAAGGACAATTTGTTGGATTTGTAAGTGGTGTTAAAAAGGATAATGTGTTCTATATAACTTTTGTAGCAGTGAATAAGGAGTATAGAAGAAAGCGGATAGCAACCCAGTTGCTAAGTTTTATAGAGCAGAAGTATCCGAGCGATAAATATGAGTGTAGCTTTTTTAATCCAGCTAATTTGGAGTGGATTATACCAGGGACTGCGGGCGATGAACATCCAAATGCGCCAGGGGTGGATGTGGCAAGTGGTGCTTATATATTCTTTAAAAATATGGGATATAAGGATGTGTTGGCGCAAAATACTTATTATAAACATATAACAAATGATAAAGTGGATATGACTAAATTGGAGCAAAATGGTCTTAAGATAGACTATTTGGATAAAGACAAGCACACAGGATTAGATGAGCTGTTTGTGGATTTAGGGAATAAGTTGTGGGAAGAAGGTATAAAAGAAGCAACGGAGCCTGTTTTGGTTGTTGTGGATGGTAATAAGGTGTGTGGATTTACAGGGCCGTTAAAGGTGATGGATAATGGAAGAGGAAGTTTTATAGGGATTGGAGTGCATTCTGAGTATAGAAAGTATGGGGCAGGAAAGGCTCTGTTTGGCGAGCTATGTTCACGACTTGCACAGCAAGGGGCAACGTATATGAGTTTATTTACTGGGGATAATAATCCTGCAGGTAGAATTTATGAGTCAGCAGGTTTTAAGATTGTTAAGGTGTGGCAAGTTATGAGAAAGTAGAAAGGCGATGGGACTTATGAGAACTATAATGGCAGTTGGTGGACATGTGGGAGATATGGAGTTAACCGCAGGAGGTGTGCTGGCAGGTGCGGCTATAAAAGGTGATAAGATAGTGACAGTGGCTTTGACGGGAGGGGAAAGAGGAAATCCGGCAGGTATGAGTGTTTCTGAGTATAGAGAGCAAAAGATAGATGAGGCTAACAAATTTGCGAAGGAGCTTGGGGGTTGTGCAGAGGTGCTAAGGCATACTGATGGTGAGTTGCCAGATAGCGAGGATGTAAAGTGGGAGCTGTGCGATTTAATACGAAAGTATAAGCCTAATGTGCTAATTACGCATTGGAGTAGCAGTATGCATAAAGACCATGCGTTAACTCATGATATTGTGAATAAGTCGCAGTTTTATGCGGGGCTTGCTTCTATAGAGAGGGATTTGCCAGCGCATTATGCAGGAGGGCCATATTATGCGGAAAATTGGGAGGACCCAACTGGGTTTAAACCATATTTATATGTGGGTGTGACTAAAGAAGCATATGAGTTGTGGGATAAGGCGATAAATCATCATTGGTTTGCGTTAAACAGCAGTTCTTATCCGTACAAGGAGTATTATTCATTACTTAAAAGATTAAGAGGAATTGATGTAAGGAGAGAATATGCGGAAGCATTTGCTGTGGATGAGAGGCATAAGAGAATTGTAAGAGATGATATATAGTGTGAGGTAAGAAGGGAGAGTGTGGTATGAGATTATGGGCATTAGGATTGGTGGTGACACTAGGATTAGTAGGTTGCCATAATAGTACGGTGGATAGTGCGCCACCAGTTTTGGCTAATACTGAGTTTAAGTTAGAGAGTGATAATATTAACACTAGTAAGGTGTTAACTACGTTAATAGATATACAACCACCACCAGCGTTTAATGGAAATCCGTATGATACAGCAGGGATAGGATGGTCGATACAGCCGTTAGTGTATGATTATTTATGTGATTATTCGCCGCTACCAGAAAAGACTTTTAAGCCGAGCTTGTTAGAGTCGTATGAGATGGAAGGAACGACGTTAACGCTAAAGTTAAAAGATGGATTAAAGTGGAGCGACGGAACAGCGCTTACTGCTGAGGATGTAATAACTAATTATTATGTGAATGTAGGGAAGAGTGCGTTTTGGAGTTATGCAACAAGCATTGAGAAAGTGGATGATTTAACAGTAAAGGTGGAGTATGTATTAGAGAGTCCGCTATTGTTAAATATTGCATTTACTTTACCGATTATGTCGCCAAGTGCTGTGTACGGAGAGTATGCACAAGAATATAAAAATATCGCAGATAATTATAGAGTAATTAATGAAGCTACTGGAAGTTATAAAATGACTGAAGATGGAAATACGTTGCTTGCGGATTTAAATAATAGGTTGCTAGAATATAAACCAGATGCGACTGAGGTGGCGGCAAGTGGTCCGTATATGATTAAAAACGTAACAACATCTGAGGTGATGTTTGAGAAAAATCCGCATTATAGAATGGATGTGGCGTTTGATACTATAAGAGGGTTAAGAGCAGGTAGCGCAGAAGCCTTTGCTACTTCTGTATTAGAAGAGCAGTACACTTTAGAAAACGGTGGATTGTCTCCTGATATGTCTGAGCAGGTGGATAGAAGATATGCAACTACTATGAGAAAAATATATGTACCAGAAATGTCTCAAATAGGCTATGCATTTAATGCAGGGAAGTATCCAGTTAGCATACCAGAAGTTAGAAAAGCTATGGTTTTAGCTACAGATAGAGAGATTTTAATACAAATTGCAGAGCCAGGTAGCTTTTTAAGCGATACTAAAAACACGGGATTAGTGCCGAGTTTAATTGATACGTATGCTGATGAAAAATTTTATGATAGTTTAACTGATTATAGCTACAACCCTGATGAAGCGGAAAGATTGTTAGAATCTATAGGGTGGAGTAGAAATGCGCAAGGTAAGTGGCAAAATGAGAATTCTGAGGTAGTGCAAATTGAAATAGCGACTATAAATTCATGGCCAACATTTATGCTAACAGCAGAAGCTATGTCTACTATGCTACAAGAGTTTGGCTTTGATATAAAATATGCACCGATGGAAAGTGGGACAGTGTGGAGTTATTTAAATGGACCAGACCATATGGTAGGAGGAGTATTTTTGGCCGGTTCTGGAACGTATGCACATCCGTGGGAAGCGTATAGCAACTTATACACATCGCCAAGGATAGGATTACCAGAGTTAGAGCCTGGTGAAGATAGAATATTGGAGGCACCAAGCACAGGGAAAGAGTATAATATAACAGAGTTAGTGCAAGAGTTATTCTCAGCTATGACAGAAGAAGAGATACAGGCAGCGACACATGAATTTATGGAATTATCTAACGATTTATGTTTATTTATGCCGCTAGTGGAAAAGTCAGCACCTCTTAGAGTGTATGATACAACGCTAAGTATGCCAGAGGCAGTGGCTGGAGAAATACAGCAAAGCTTTTATTACTATGGTAACATGAATATGATGTTAGCGAAGATGATAAGAGGGGAACAAATATATTTTGTAGAATAACTTTTATGTGGAGGTAGCAGGCTCTAGGGGGTCTGCTATATTTTGGATTAAGCACAAAAAGGAGTGATGAGTATATGTTAAAAGTGGTAGTTATAGGTGGAGGGTCTAGTTACACGCCTGAGTTAGTGGAAGGGTTTATTAAAAGACATAAGTATTTGCCAGTGGAGGAGCTGTGGTTAGTGGATTGCGAAGCTGGGCAGAGTAAGCTTGAGATAGTGGGTGAGTTAGCTAAGCGGATGGTGGAGGAATCGGGAGTGCCAATGAGTGTGCATCTTACTTTGGATAGAACGCATGCGCTTGGTGGAGCGTCGTTTGTGGTGACTCAGCTAAGAGTGGGATTGTTAGAGGCGAGGGTAAAGGATGAGAGAATACCGCTAAAATATGGTATGTATGGACAGGAAACTAATGGTGCTGGCGGAATGTTTAAGGCGCTTAGGACGGTGCCAGTAATTCTTGGGATTTGCAAAGATATGGAACAGCTGTGCCCAGATGCATGGTTAATAAATTTTACTAATCCAGCAGGTATAGTGACTGAGGCGGTTAGAAGGTATAGTAATATAAAAAGAGTGGTGGGGCTATGTAATGTGCCATACGATATGCATACAGCGATTGCACGAATATTGGAAAAGGATAAGGAACAAGTAAGGATATATGTTGGTGGACTAAATCATATGAGCTATGTAACGCGCGTGGAAGTTGATGGGGAAGATGTGACAGGCTATGTGTTGGATAGATGGGGAAGCCATAGTATGAATAATATAGAAAATAAGGAATGGATAAATGGGTTTGTAAAAGAGCTAGGGGTGTTACCATCGCCTTATCATAGATATTACTATATGGCTAAAGAGATTTTAGAGGAAGCTATGGTTAGTGAGCAAACTAGAGCGGAGAAGGTTATGGCTTTGGAAGAGGAATTATTTGAGTTATATGGCGATGTTAATTTAAGAACTAAGCCAAAGCAGTTAGAAAAGAGGGGCGGAGCGTATTATAGCGATGCGGCGTGTAGCCTAATATGTTCTATATATAATGATACAGGGGATATACAAGTTGTAAACACCGCCAATTGTGGGGTTATGAATGAATTTGAGTATGATGAAGTGGTAGAAATAAGCGCAGTAATAACAAAGGCAGGGCCTGTGCCGGTGGCGGTTGGGAAGTTGCCAAAAAGCGTAAGAGGGTTAGTTAATACAATTAAATCGTTTGAGGTGGCTGTATGCGAGGCGGCGGTTAGTGGTAGTTATGAAAAAGCACTGCTGGCGCTTATGATAAATCCGTTAGTGGGGTCACAAAGAGAAGCTGTAAAGGTATTAGATGAGATGTTAGAGGCGCATGGGGAATATTTAGAATTGTTTAGTAAATAGAATAAGCGAAGGACGTGAAGTATGGAATATGTAATTGGGATTGATGGTGGAGGGACGAAAACTAAGCTTACTATATGTGACGAGAATAGAAAGATACTGGGGACGAGCGTGGCGGGGCCTAGTAATATTTTGTCGAGTGGGTATGAAGTGGCTAAGCAGTCTATTATGCAAGTGATGGACATGGGAGTAGTTAGGCAAGGTTTTAGCCTGGTGGACTGTAGAGCGTTGTGTATAGGAGTGGCAGGGGGAGCGAGGCGCAGTGTGCAAGAGGATGTAGCGAGCATAATAAGAGGAACGGGATATACAGGAAAAACTGTGGTGACTCATGATGCGCAGACTGCTCTTATGGCTGGAACGGATGGTGCAGAAGGGATTTTGATGATAGCTGGAACAGGCTCCATATGTTATGGGATAAACAGCAGTGGGAAAACGTGTAGAGTGGGAGGATGGGGACACTTAATAGACGATGAGGGGAGTGCATATTTTATAAGTACGCATATATTAAATACAATAATGAGGGCGTATGATGGAAGAAGTGGGCCTACTAAGTTAACTCGATTAGTATTAGACTATATGGAGCTTGGCACGGTAGAAGAGATAATAGCGTCGATATATAAGCCTATGATGAGCAAGCACCATATAGCAGAGTTATCTATTTTAATAGATGAAGCGTGTGAGCAGGAGGATAGAGCTGCATTTGATATTGTGGAGGAAGCTAGCGACGCGCTATTTAAACATGTGAAGGTGGCTGTGAGAGAGCTTGGATTTGGGGGTAAAGAATTTAACATAGTAATAAATGGTAGCGTGATAGTGAGTAATAAATATATAAATGAAGCATTTTGTACAAAGGTAGGAGAGTATTATCCGAATGCAAAAGTAAAAGCATTAGACCATGATGCATCATATGGAGCGGCGCTAATAGCTATGAATTGTTAGTAAGCTGGGGAACTGTGGGGGGTTCCTTTTTTTTTGGAAAAAACGACTATATATAAGCTTAGTCTAAAAGTGATAAAAAAACACTAATCTATTTACAAATAATGGAAAGTATTGTATAATAGTATATAAGCGAGGAGCTTAAATTTACTTAGAAAATGGGAGGCATACGATTTTATGAAAGAAATATTAGACAAATTAATACTACCAAATGATGTAAAAGAATTGTTGGAAAAACAAAATAATCTAGTAGTTCCAAAAAGCAGACAGCACCTATTAGAGTTAGCACTTGGGGGAGCTGATAATAAAACTTTTTCAGTAGGATATGATGTAGAAGGTAAAGGTTGGATAGAAGAAGCTCAGGTAACAAGATGTAAAAATGGGGTAGCAGCAAACTATATGGATATGTATATGAGAAGACGCGACCCAGATTGTATGGTAATATCTGATGATTTGCCAACAGATAAGCCAAGATATGAAGATAGATATGGAGAGCCATTTGAATCGACAAGAAAAGCTACATTTGAATGGCTAAACCAAGGTGAGTTAATAGTAATGCCATTTATGTCAGGTGGACATGACTATGGATACCCATCACTACTTATTGCACCAGTAAACACAGGATTTTTTGCAGCGGCATTGGCTGACTTACAAGGTCTAGTTCCACTAGATGAGTTAAGAGATGGTTTTGCACCACGCGCGATTGTATACGTAGCTCCGCCGTTTAGACATACTTTATACGGTGGTAAGCAAGTTGTTGTTCATAATAGAAAATATAGTTTACACGAAGTGTTTTCATATAATCTATATCCAGGGCCAAGTGCTAAGAAGGGTATTTATGGTGTGCTGCTAAACCTTGGCGAAAATGAAGGATGGGTAACGTTGCATGCGTCTACTGTTAAAGTTGTAACACCTTATGAGAATGTATTGACTATAATGCATGAGGGAGCAAGCGGTGGTGGTAAAAGTGAAATGGCAGAGCAGTTTCATAAAGATGAGCAGGGCCGTTTAAAGCTTGCTAAAAACTTGGTGACAGGAGACTCCACTTATATTGATATTAATGCAGGCTGCGAATTATATCCTGTAACAGATGATATGGCGCTATGCCACCCAAGTTATCAGACTGGCAAAAAATTAGTTGTAACAGATGGAGAGGCTGGTTGGTTTGTACGAGTAAACCACATTACTGAATATGGCTCTGTACCATATTATGAAAAAATGTGTATACATCCTAAGGAGCCGTTAGTATTCCTAAATATGCAAGCTAACCCAGATGCAACTTGTCTAATTTGGGAGCATACTATTGATGAGGAATTAGGAAAGCCATGTCCAAACCCACGTGTTATATTGCCTAGAACATTAATTAAAGACATAGTAAACAAACCGATTGAAGTAGACATTAGAAGCTTTGGGGTAAGAACACCACAGTGCACCAAAGAAGAGCCTACGTATGGAATTGTAGGATTATTCCACATATTACCACCAGCATTAGGATGGCTATGGCGATTAGTAGCACCTCGCGGACATGCAAACCCAAGTATTTTGGATTCTGAGGGGATGAAAGCGGAAGGCGTTGGTTCTTATTGGCCGTTTGCTACTGGTAAGAAAGTTACTCAAGCTAACTTATTGCTAGACCAAATACTAAGCACTCCTGATACGCGATATATATTAATTCCTAATCAGCACATTGGAGCATATGAGGTAGGATTTACATCACAATGGATTGCGCGTGAATATATTGCTAGACGTGGTAGCGCACACTTTATGGAAGACCAGCTAATGGAATCGCGTTGTTCGTTGTTAGGATATAGCCCTA
>MDSQ01000032.1_pt1 | contig 32538 bp, 26 predicted proteins | sample 1008251 | NCBI WGS metagenome assembly MDSQ01 (sample SAMN05526597, study PRJNA338239) | gut metagenome | isolation source: Hindgut content | host: Naso unicornis | place: Saudi Arabia: Red Sea | collected 2016-05
TCTCACGGTTGACACCTCCACACTGATTTAAGCTCTCAAAAATTGCCATAAAAAAAAGACCTAATTAGGCACACCATTACTATAGCATACACTAATTTAGGTCGTCAAGTAGGTAGTAGTAAATTTTTTATTATATAATCTACAATGGCTGCACTCGTGTAGTTCTTTTATACATATTTACTACTTCTTGGGCTGGTTTTGGTATAGTAAATTTTCCTAGCTTAACTCTTAGGTCTTTTGTCATTAGCTCCATATTTGCTTTTTCTAGTCTTATTATACTATCTTTTAGTCTTAGTACTTCACTGATGTTTTCTTGTAGTTTAGCAATGTAGGATTTACTATTGATGTCTACTTTTGCTTCATTATATAGTACTTCAAAAGCCTCTTCAGTTTGTTCTACTTCAGTCATAATATTTTCTTTATTATCAGCCATTTCTTCAACAATCGACAAATCCCCCTGCTCTATAAAGTCCGCACATAACACTTGCTGTTGATTTAGAGTTATTCCTTCAATTTGATGAAGTAATTCAATTATTTTGGCTAATCTAGTATCTAATTCGGGTAATTTACTTTTTTCATCCACAAATACCCCTCCTTAATCATAAGAAATTTCATATTTAATATGCTTATTTGCTACGTTTATCAAAGAATATACCTTCTTCAAATGACGCATTGTACTGGGTTTTATAGGCCATCCCAAATTGTTTATGTTTTCTTAGGTTCCTAAGGTTATTTTGTACTTGGTCTAGCATTATTTCATAACGGTCTATATTTTGTTGATTTAGCCGAACTATTTCATCGCGTATTTTTTTACATTCTTCGTTTTTTTTGTCTAAACGTTTCCCCATGTTTACGACACGGTCTATTAGTTGTTTTTGCTCTGGTACCAGTTTATCAAAACCTTCTATATCTTCTCTATCTAAGCATTTACTTTGTTGTTGTGCTATTTCTAAAATCTTCGTATATAGTTCTTTTTGTAAATACATCTCATGCCCCCCTTAGCAAGTTGCTACTAATATTATACGCATTAAGGGTTCTTAAAATACATTTATTATACGCTCTTAAAAAACTTAGTCTAATATTATTTCATATTGTTGTGGCTATAATTATGCCTGTGTATAGTCTATATTATTCTTTGTGTGTTGTAGAACAATGTTGTAGGCCCAATCAGCTAATTCTTGACTTTCTACAAATGTTTTTGTGTATTTATCCCACACTTGAATTTCATATTTATCTATAGGTATGTCTCCCTCATGAGTAACGTTTTCTAATGTTGTAAAATATATGGTGCGCGCCCCTGTGTTTACTGCTGCGATATAAGGTCTATCAGGGTAAATTGATTCAGAGTAAGTATACTCACGACGCTTACTAGCTCCCCCCAAGAAACTCATTGGTAACCTTGTATCCTTGTTTTCTAATTCAACTTCTGTGTCTGCTAACCTTGCCATTATGCTAAAGTAGTCTGTAGTTTGAATTAGTTCATTTGATAGTAGTTCTATACATTCGCTACTTTTAACCATAAGTGGTACTTTGGTTTTAGTATTAGCTAGCTTTGGATTTTCTAGGTAGTTTAAATAGCTAGCACCATAGTTTGATACTATAGATATTAGGCATTCTTGTTCATCAAAGTTAGTTTGAATATAATGATATAAGTTTTCTAATGCTCTATCTAAATTTTTTAATCTCCATTTGTATTCTTCTCGGTTGCTTCTATCTTTTAAGTGGGTTTGCACATATAACCCTGGCTTATCCTCATTGCTAATATAATGTAAATCTGATAGAGAAATCCATAGATATTGACCATTCTTTTTGAAGCTATCCAAATGCTCAATAGCTTCCGATATAACTTGGCTATCCGGAAATCCGTATCCAGCATTTTGATATACAAATCTATCGACACCTCTTAAGTATCCATATAAAGGAGAAACTCTCCAATCGCCAGTTATAACACCTGTAACATAACCAGCGCCTTTAAACATTTCAAATAAAGTCAATTCGCTCTTTTGTATACTGTCCCTACGGGTTGGGTGAAACAGATGGTGCTTTGCAGTAGGTTGCCCGGTGCAAAGGCTTGCAACTGAAGGTAAGGACCATTCGCCACTTGCATATACATTGTTGCAAATTGTTGCTCCTTTAAAATAATTATAAGTATTAGGCATTACATTTTCTAATCCTTCTTCGTCTAGAAATTCTTGCGATAGCGCGTCTATACAAATTGTTAGTATTAATTCTTTTTTTGTTATTTTAGGGCTACCTATTGGAGTTCCTATGACTATACTTTCATTTGCTACTACACTAACTGCTCCTTCTACAAAATAATAGTAGTATCGGTTTAAGGCAGTTTGTGTGTACTCATTTTCCCCATGTTTATCAGTAATAGTAATTTTGGTATCCGGCTTTAAAGCAACTATAGGTAATATTCTTTTACCTTTTAAGTTTACATTGTATTCTGTAGCTACAGCAGCTACAGCTAATATTTCTGCTGCTATACTTTTAGTTTCAAAGCCTTTTGGAAGTACACAGTACATGCCTTTGTCATATATTCCAACGTAGTATTTTCTATCAGTGTTAATAAAGTTAGAGATATAGCTTGTTGGCGGACTTATGGAGCTGTAAGGGAAGTCTTTTAAGTTGTGTGTATTTACTTTAGCTACGCACTGTTTAGCCATTATTGTTAGGTCATTGATTAATTCACGACTTAGCTGTCTATTTTGCTCTGCTCGTTTTATTATAGTATCCATTTTTATACGGAACTCATCTGGTTTATGAAGCGGAGTACCAGCATGAGATAATGTTGCATTAACTAGACATTCCATTGCACTAATGTATTCTTTCCTTATTAAATATATATCAAATAATTTATTATACACGTTGTAGCTATATGGTCGTAACTTAATTAGTTGCTCAAAATATTTAATTGCATTGTTATAGTTCTTTCGTGAGTATTCTATATTTGCTTGTAAATATAAATATACAACAGAAGTAACATCATTTAATTGCGTCATATAATGTTCTATTTCAGTAATGTTCCCCTGTTCTAACCAGTGCTGTGCTTGTGCTAATTCTTGTTTATCTATTACATTTTTCATATTATCACCCCTTCGAGAATAGTATGCGTTAGATTGTATATTTTAAACCATAAAAAAAATGCTAGTAAATTAAATTTACTAGCATTAGCGAATTACAACCTAATATCTATTTGACTACCTAAATTTGGAGATACAGAAATCTCCATGCTTTTCATCATATCTTCCATTGATGCTCCAGTTTGTTCAGCCATATCTAAACTAAGTTTGGCTAAAGAAGCACCGACTTTTGTACCTATATCAAATTGACTCATCGAAATTGATAATGCTGCTATATCTGTTGTCATTTTTAATTCCCCCTAATTACGATGTTAAAATGTTTTTTCATAAGTGGTTTTTATGTACTACCTTTTGTATTTTAGAACGTTTTGTCAAAAGTGGATTTATCGTTGGACATCTACAAACAATCCAGCTGCATCCCACATTGCTGCCAACATATCTAAAACTTCTTTTGAAGGAATTTCTCTTATTATCTCTTCCGTATCTTGGTCTACAACTTTAACCATCATACGTTGAGTGTCTTCATGATAAGAGAAACGAAGTTCCTTAAACTGTAAATCTATGCTTTCTCCACCATCATTAGCTATAACTTTTTCCACTGCTTTAACAAGAGCATCTTGCTTAGATTCTTGTTTGCTTTTGCTATCTGCAGATGAGTCGCTATTAGTATCTATTTTTATACTAGCCGATTGCTTCTGCGTTTGCTGTGTAGTAGCTGAAGCGGTTGCTGAGGCAGTAGTAGCCGAAGCTGATGTTGCCGAAGCTGATGATTTACGAGTAGATTGAGATTGTTGTACAGCTTGAGTGGTTGCATTTGCTATATCATTGTTATTAACATGCATACCGTTACCCCCCGTTCTTTAAAATACTTCTAACCCCTTATTTACTATATCGGAGGGTAACTTATGCAACTTTAGTAGATAATTTAAATTTTATTAATTTCATTTTATTTGTTAGATTTTTACACTATTTTAATAATTTAATCACAGCTTTAGCTGCATGTGTAGTGCTTGGCTGTTTAGAGTTATCATACTCCCATGCTCTAAATTCTCTTATTAAAGCATCGTGTATATCTTCACGTCTATCGCGGTTAATAGCCATTCTATTTAAAGCAGAAAGGATGTCAGCTGTAGCAACTATACCAGCAGCACCTAAAATTTCTATTAGGCCATCTCTAACTAAATATTGGCTTTCTTTTACTCTATCTTTACTAAGCATTACGCCAATCATAGGGATACCTAGAGTAGCTAGTTCGTACATAAAGTGATTAACTCCACAAATAGCTATATCGCATTCTCCAGCTACCATGCAGATGTCTTCCTCGCTAATGAATTTAATGTTACGCTCTTTGTATTCTCTTTTAATTTGTTCTCTGTTAACTAGATTTGTATCTAAAACTACTTTAAAATCATATTCTTCATCAGCAATAGCTGCTAGAAATTCACGGGTAAGGTTATTAGAAGTAGTTTCACCTAAGTGAACTAAAATAGTATCAACGAATTTATTGATTCTAATAGGAGGAATTTCTAAAAATTCTTCCCTAACTAAGTTGTATTCAGTGCCTAAGATTTTTTCGCACTCTGGAGCCACGAAGTACTCTAATAGCTGACTGCCATATAAAGGATTGATTATCATATCAGCTTTAAAACTACGGCTTGCCGCTTCATCCATATAAATAACTTTATTACAAGCTTCGCTACATAGCTTATCTAATTTGCTTACACGGTGCTTGTTATCTATGATTATGCTACATCCGCCTTGGTTTTCAGAGCTTTCTTTAACAATATCAATAAGGTCAGCTTCGTCTACATATTTCATTACACTTAAATCTTTTGATTTTAAGTATTGAATGCCTGCATCGTCTGCACTTTTACATAGGAATGTAACTTGAACAAAGTTATCTACAGCTTTAGCTAAAGCTTCCATTCTATAGAACCAATCCATACCACTACTTTTAACACTATCCATTTTTATTAATAATTCTTGAGCCATGATGTTCCCCCTTGAAACATGTTACCATAAGTTTAATAATTCTAAAATTTTATTAGCTACGTTTTCGTTGCAGTGTGAATTAAATACAGCTAATATTCTTGTATGCATATCGAAACGCTTTGTATAATCATTAGCTAAGCTTTTAATCGCTCTAATGATTTCTTTTACTGCTACTACACCTACTATACCTACCCCTTCGACTAGCCTATCTCTCATCATATATTGGCATTCGCGAATTGGTTCTTTAGATAGGGCTACTACTATAATAGGAAGACCTAGCGCCCCAGCCTCATGTACCAAGTTAATACAACCGGTCACTACTAAATCACAATTATCTACCAGATTAATAATATCATCTGAGTTGAAGAAGTTGATGTTTTCACTCTCGTAATGGGAGATGATTTGTGAGCGTCCTTTAATATTGTCTTCTAAAACCACATTAAATTTATATGGCAGTGTTTGTAAAGGTCTAAGTAAATCGCGGGTAACATTGTTAGATTTTAGCTCACCCAAATGGACAAGAATAGTCCTAACGCAGTCATCTAATTCCCTTAAAGGTTTTTCTAGAAATTCAGGCCTAATTAGCGAGTAATCACTACCTGAATATACTCTACAGTCGCGGCTAACCATATAATCACTATATTCACCACCATAAGCTGTGTTAAAAACAATATCAGCTTTATAACTACGAGAAGCGCCTTCAATTATGTAAATAACATGTTTACATATATGTTGGCATGCTTGTTCAAAAACAGTTGCCTTCATGCGACTATCTACTATTATATTGCATGGTACAAATGTTTTTATTAAGTTAATTAATTCTATTTCAGTGTTATATATTTCTATAGTAAATCCTCTATCTGCTAAATAGTTAATACCTTTTATAGCAGTATCTTTACATAGAAAAATAACTTTAAGATTGTTAACTTGAGTTGTAAGTTGATTAGCTAATGTATGCATTCTAAAAAACGGATCCATCTCATGTTCCCTGTTGTAATCTACTTTTACCAACACTGTCTCCATATTCACCTCTTATTTAGCAGGTACCCCTTTTACAATTTTATTATCAATTACATTTCTAGTTACTACAGAACCACTACCAATTATCACGTCATTACCAACTGAAATACCTTGATTAATAACAGAACCAGCTCCAATATGAGTGTTACCACCGATAGATACTCCGCCACATAAACATGCAGTGGGGCTAACATGTACGTTATCGCCAAGTAAGCAGTGATGTTCTATTACACATGAGGTGTTTATTATTCCCATAACACCTACTTGTGCATAAGCATTAACTACTGCACGAGGCATAACGCAAGTCCCTTCGCTAAGTGAAGCGCGTTTTGAAATGACTGCTGAAGGGTGAACTAGAATAGGTAAGTTAAAGCCAATGCTTTTCAAATGTACATAAATTTCCATACGCCGACTTAGGTTTGTTAGTGAACCTACGCAAACAACAGCGTTAGTTATTTTTAGCCTATACATACTTAGTAAGTCTGTATCATCACCTAAACAGTATATACCCTTATCAAATATGTCTCCATATTTTAAATCTGGAGTACAAACACCAGCGATTTTAAATTGCTCAATTTCAGATAATAAGTCGACTATAACATGCGCATACGCGCCTGCTCCTATTAAAACTATTTCATCTTTCATACAGCCTCTCCTATAAAAAATAGTGAAGTAAATATCTATCTAAAAAGTTTTCGGCATTTTTTACCTATTACTTTATATTTTATTCAATTTTTTCCAATAAATACGTATTTATTTTTACTGAGGTATATCCCATGTTAATAATTTTTGTCTTAACTTATCGTTAATAACTATTTCTTCTAATATTTTTATTATATCGCTACTTGTGTTTCCATATTCATATAAATTTTTTATTTTAGATAAATCTTTATCAAGGGCTAGTTTTACGCCGTCTAAAATACTAGTTGTATCGTTTGTTACGGAAACTACATTCTCTGCCATCAATCTACCCTTTTGTCTATTTCCTATATTAACTACAGGCTTTTTTAAATAAGGGGCTTCTATTAATGCACTAGATGAGTTGCCTAGCACAAGAGCGCAATGTTTCATTACACTTAAGTATTTAAGGGTGCCTAGGCTTTTTACTAATGTTATGTTTTCATGTTGCTTGGAAAATTCGGTTAATCTGTCAATTATATATAATCCGCCGTTATCAGCATTAGGATATGTGATTATAAAGTCGAAGTCTTTTAGTTGTTCTATTGCGCTAAGTAACTGGTCTACGTCTTCTTTTAAGGAATCTAGCTCTAATGTTGTGGCATGGTAGGTAGTCAGTATAGTAGTTTTTTTGTTAACTTTTAGGCCTTGTTTAGCAAGTTCTTTCATTGTCAGCAGTTTTAAATGTCTTATATTTTCTATACCTAAGGCTCCTACGTTGTGTACGCGCCAACTTTCTTCTCCCATTTTTATAATATTGTCTGCATATTCTTTTGCCTCAGCAAAATGGATATGGGACATTTTTGTAATTGCATGTCTGATTTGTTCATCTGTGCTACCGTAGGAGATTTCGCCACCAGCGATGTGGGCAATTGGGATATTCATTACCGTAGCTACTGTTGCCACGGTAAGAATTTCAAATCTATCGCCAATAATTAGTACTATATCTGGTTTTAGGCGTTCCATTATGGACGATAAGTGTAGCATTTCTATACTCATGGATGTAGCAATTGCACTAGTTTTGTCTGATTCTAGTAACATGGGGATTTGGGCAGTTATATTTATTCCGTCTGAGCGAATTTCGTCAATTGTGTTGCCGAATTTGTCGCTTAGGTGTGTCCCTGTTACTACGAATTGCAGCTCCAACACATTTGAGGTTTCTATTTTTTGTAGGACATGTTTTAATAAACCGTACTCTGAGCGAGTACCGGATACAACCATAATTTTTTTCATTGAATCAACTCCTTATTAACAGTTTTTTATAGTTCATAAAGTAAACTAATTTTTTTATTCTTTATCCACACTTTCAATTTTATGTTTCATTTCATGAAGTAAACTAATTTCACCCATATCTAGCCATTCTTCAGAGCCAACTGAGAAAACTCCAATCTGTTCTCCGCGTTCTAGATAAATATTTATTAAGTCTGTAATATGAAATAGTTTTCCTGCAGGTATGTCGTTAAGAACTTCAGGCTCCAGCACGTAAACCCCAGTATTAATTTGTACTTCATATTTAGGCTTTTCTACTATGTCTGCTACGTTGCCAGCATCAGATAAATTAATAACACCATACGGGATAGTAAAATTTTGAAAGGATGTAACCATAGTTATTTTGTTGCCACTACTTGTGTGAGTTTCAATAATTTTTTGGTAGTCTGCTTCTACTAAGATGTCACAATTAGTAACGAAAAATGTTTTATCTATTTGCCCCTTAAGTAAGGAAAGGCTTCCTGCTGTCCCATAGTAATCTGCTTCTTCAATGTAGGTAAAATTATATTCTCCTTCTAAATCGTCTAGGTAGCTTTTTATCATAGATTTTTTATAGTTTAAAGTTAAGATAAATTCTTTACAACCAAATTCATGAAAACGCTCAAAAATATGCTCAATTATACTTTTATCCCCGATAGGTATAAGAGGTTTAGGTACGATTTGGGTATATGGGTACAGCCTTGTTCCTTTACCTCCAGCCATAATTACCACCTTATTATTAACCATCAAAATACCACCTCTCTTTAGCAATTATTCCATTGCTTTACGTAATACACGCACCACTTTCCTAACTTGCATTTTTGTTAAATTTGAGCTACAAGGCACATTTATAATTAATTTTTGATATAAAGTAGCTTTTTCAATCTCATATTTCATACATTCTTGATAAGGTTTTTGATTAGAAACTAATCCCCAAATTGGGCGGGATTGAATGTCTTTTTTTGCTAATGAGTCTATTATATCACTTGTACCTTGAGGACACTTTACGCTATAGAACCAATAGTTTGGCCTTATGTCTTCTCTAAAGTCTAGTAAAGTATCACCTAATAAATGTTTGTATAATAAGTAATTTTCTTTTTTTGTTTCTATAAATTCTTCTAATTTTTCTAGTTGAGCTAAACCAATTGCAGCTTGAACGTTTGTCATTCGGTAGTTGTAGCCAATTTCGTTATGAGTGAAGTTAAATTCGTCATCTTTAGCTTGGGTAGATAAGTATTTTATATGTGTTAAGCTTTTAGCGTTTTTAGCAACAACCATGCCACCTCCACCTGTAGTTATGATTTTATTGCCGTTAAATGAGTATATGCCATAGTCGCCAATGGTGCCGGCAAATCCATCGTCGCTGTAGGAACCTAGTGCTTCAGCAGCATCTTCTATAACGATTAAATTATATTTAGCAGCTATGTCCATTAAGCTAACCATATCAGCCATGTTGCCAAATACATGCACTACTATAACGGCTTTTATTCGGTTGTCTGAAGATTTGTTATATAGCTCGCCATTTCTAAGCTCACATTCAGTTTCAATAAATTTAAGAAGCTTATCCATATCCATGCATAGTGTGTCGTCACAATCCATAAAAATTGGATAAGCTCCTACGTATTTAACAGGATTAACTGCTGCTATAAAGGTTAAGGTTGGCACTATTATTTCGTCGCCTGCGCAAACACCAGCATCCACCAGGGCTAGGTGTAAGGCAGCGGTGCCGCTTTGAGTACTAACTGCCCTATCCACTTTTACGTATTTAGCTAATTTGTCTTCAAACAATTCTATATATCGGCCTCCAGTAGACACCCATTCTTGCTCTATAGCTTCAGTCACATATCTTGTTTCATTACCTCTTAACATAGGTACAGATAGCGCTATCATGCTACACCTCCATTATATATTATAAATATCTGGTTTGTAATGTGAAAGGTTATGCTTAAACCACTCTATGGTTTGTGCAATGCCTTGTTCAAATGTAAATTGTGGTTGCCAATTTGTTAGTTGCAATATTTTTTTATTACAACCTAACAATCTATCAACTTCACTATTTGTTGGTCTAGTTCTATTAAAGTCATTTACTATAACTGCTTCTGGATTAATTTGATTAATTAGCTCTGTTGCTAGTTGTTTTATGCTGATTTCTTTACCAGTAGCTATGTTAACTTCTTGACCTATGGTAGAGTGATTTGTAGCAATTGCAATTAGTCCACTTACGGTGTCGCGAACAAAGTTAAAGTCTCTTGTTGGTTCAAGAGAACCTAGCTTGATTTTGGTAGCGCCGCTTAGCAGTTGTGTAATAATGGTTGGAATAACCGCTCTAGCTGACTGGCGAGGGCCGTAAGTATTAAATGGTCTGGCTATACTAACAGGTAGTTCAAAACTTTTAAAGTATGATTCAGCTAGCTTATCAGCACCAATTTTAGTTGCGGAGTAGGGGGACTGACCTTGCAACGGATGCTTTTCATCTATAGGAACGTATTTAGCGCTTCCATACACTTCCGAGGTTGATGTTACTATTACTCGGCTAGTGTTAAAGTCTTTTGCAGCATTTAGAATATTTAAAGTACCTTTTATATTTGTATCCACATAAGAGTCTGGGGAGTGGTAGCTAAACGGAATAGCAATAAGAGCCGCTAGGTGATAAATAGTATTTACGCCTCTAACAGCATTTCTTACGCCGTTAGGGTCGCGTATGTCTCCTGCAAATACTTCTATCTCATTTTTTACACGGCTATTTTCCAGCCAACCCCAGTTGTTGAACGAATTATAATATACAAAAGCCTTCACCTTTTCACCTGAGTTTACTAAGGCTTCTACTAAGTGACTACCTATAAATCCATCTGCACCCGTTACAAGTACCAATCTATTCACCCTTTCTTGTTATCTCATTCCTTCTGCAATCCCTGTAGCGATGGCATCTTCTGCGATTACAGATACAGTTAAGTCATCTGATGCTACCATTGCTACATCTTCTATAGCTGCAGCGTCTGCAACTACGTTATTGTCTAGTTTTGGGTCTGTTTCTAATGAATCTTCTTTTATTAGCACGTTTTCTAGTTTTGTTCCGCTACCAATTACTTCGCCAGCCATTAGCGCTTCTGGGTCGATGTCTACTTTTTCAAGAGATACTGCAAGTTCATCTATAGCAGCATTTTCAGCATCATCGTAAACGTAGGTTATAGCGTAATCGTTAGCATCTGAGGTATATTCTAAGCCAACAGCGTATTCGTCATCTATAGTTATTGCAAATTCATTGAATTCGTTTTCGTAATAACCTGGCTCGTCTATTTCGTCTTCTGCTTCGTCGTTATCATATTCTAAACTTTCGTAGTCTGGCATGTCTATAGTCATCGCGAATTCATCGAATACTTCGTTAAAGGCTTTTACGTTATCGTCTTCGTTTTCTAGCCCTTGTTCCATATCTTGCGCTTCGCCGTCTTGCTCGTCGTCTATAGTCATCGCAAATTCATCGAATACTTCATTAAAAGCTTTTACGTTATCGTCTTCGTTTTCTAGCCCTTGCTCCATATCTTGCGCTTCGTCGTCTTGTGCGTCGTCTAGAGCCATCGCAAATTCATCGTTAAAAGTTTTTAAAGTAGCGTCTTCTAAGTTTTCTAGTCTTTGTTCTATATCGTCTGACTCTTGTGTATTATTGTCAATTGTAATAGCATGTTCGCCAAAAACTTCTTTATACGCATCTAATACAGGGTCATGAGCAGTTTGGTTGATGTCACGAATTTCTTCTAGCGCTTCTTCTACTGCGTTTTCTAAACTAGGTTCTAAATCATCGTCAACATCTATTTCTAAATCCGATGTAATTGCATATTCAGCGTAAGGGTCTTGGTTATCTACGTCATCACCAATTTCTATTTCGATTTCTTCATCGCCCATTTCGTCGTCTTGGTCTAATGCAACCGCAAATTCATGTTCTGCTAATTCGTTTAGCACATCATCAATATCATCGTCGATTTCATCATCTTCATAGTCATCGTAATCGTCATCTAAAGCAATTGCTAATTCAGCTCTAGCTTCAACTTCAATTTCATGTTGTCTACTTCTGCGTTTAGCTTCTACGATTTCAATATCATCTTCATCAATTGCGTCGTCTAGCTCTTCATCTTGGTCTAATGCAATAGCAAATTCTTCGTCAGCTTCGTAATCAGTTTCTGATGTATAGTCATCGTCAAATACATCATCATCAAAATCTAATCCATCTACTGCGCCATATAAACCAATTGCTAGTTCATCATTTGCTAGCTTTTTTTCTAATTTCAATTCTTTTTCATCAGCTTGTACATCATCTTCTAAGCTATCATATTCAAGTGTAGCGTCTACTGCGTTAAAGTGTTTTTCATCATAATTTAATTCGTAATCAATTCCCATCGCAAGTTCATCCTTTACAATATCATCCATGCTTTCCTCATCTGCTGCCGCTGAGTCGTCTTCTACAGACAATTCATGGTCTGCCCAGCTAATTTTATTTTGCCCTTGTGGTAATTCGTCTGCCGCGTTTTCTAAGTTTGCCATCTCGGTAACTTCTTGCACAATAGGGTCATCGTCTGCTACAATCGCACGAGCTACAGCAGTGCCGGCAATAGCATCTCCAGCAACATCAACTATTAGCGAGTCGCCACTTAGGGCTGCATCTGCTCCTAGTACTGCGCTTTCAGCTCTAACTTGATTTTGTAGTATTAAATTTTTAGCTGTGTTTCCAATATGCGGTTGCTCGCTTGTTGAATTGCTAGATGACATAGAAATCACATCATTTAAGGCATCTACGCCAGTAGCCACTCCGTCGTTAGTAACTAGTTCATTATCTGCATCTAGTGGGCTAACGTCCATAGTAAATAAATCTTCAGATACGCTACCGCCTAAATCAATTGTGAATTCTTTGCCTTCCATTGCATTTTGGATAGCATGTTCAATCGAATTTTTTCCCATACAAAACTTTCCTCCTAAATTTTGGTTTAAAACCAAATTTATTTATATTTTTATTAAATTGGGGCCGCTACAGCCCCAATCTGTCTATCTATAGAATACGTTATTTTCTAAATCATCTGACACAGGTGTTTGAGCTGGTGTTGCTTCTTCTGTTACTGCGATTATTTCTTCAATTGAGTTTTGTGGATTTTTCATATTTTTATTCTCCTATTTTAAAAATTACCGTGGTATGGGGTTTTAGACCCCTTAAGTCTCTGAGTTTTTTATATTAACTTAACGGCTACTTTTTGGTTTAAATTTTTCTTTTATCTTATCTATTTGTTCTTTAGTTTTTTCTTTAGCTTTATCTAATGTAGTTGCATTTTCAATTTTGTTTTCAGCCTGGGCAATATTTAGTACTGTTTCACAACCGGTTTCATCTAAAATTTCAGAAACCGGCACGGTACCAGCTTCGGTTACCACATCTGTAAATGCATCTCCTGGCCCTACGCCATCGCCTACTATTACGGATGAACCTATTACATCCATAATTACAGAATTGCCAGATGTTATAGTGTCTTCTAACGAGTACATGTCCGATTCTAGGCTAGTAAAATTTAAATCATTTTGTGTTCCATCTTCAACTGAAAATATACTTTTTGACATATCTACCCTCCTAAGCATCCGAAAGCTTCAGAGATATGGGGCCTTTTGAAGTGGAACTCCATATTAAGTTACCGGCTCCGTCTTATTCTCTGATGTTTCTTTTTCTAACTGAGTATTAATTACATCTATAACTTTATAAATAGATTCATCTAAAGCTTTATAAATATTTTCATGCCCCTGAGCAATTCCAGCTGAGTCTGCATATTCTTTTTTATCTAGCTGGCGTTTATACGTATCATCAGTCATAATGTCTATTGCCGAGTTTGAAAACATATATCCTACCATAGTATCTATTTTAGCTGAGCTAATTTTTTTGTTAAGTGCTTTCATTCTAGTACGTAGCTGATTTATCATTTTTGGACTACGACCAGGGTTAAAGTTAGCGTATTGATACGATAGCCTGCTACTAACATCTGCTGCCTCTCTACATAAAGTACTTGTACGTTTTAGACGTTTTATACATTCTTCTAATTTCCATCTAAGGTCAATAGGTTCTTGTAGTAGCAGGTTATGCTCAATTTGCGGCTTAGTAATATGCTTATATTTTTCCACCACATCTTTAAAAGGCATTTGAATTGTGCCTGCAATTTTAGCTCCGCCTTCAGTTGCGTTAATAAACTCAACCGTTCTGTCGCAGCTTTGGATATAGTGTTCAATCCAGCGCAAATATACAAGCAAAGTGTTGCTAGTTAAAACTTCACCACCGTTATAAGCCGGAATAGGCCTAATACCTTTTTTGTTTTCTAACCTTTGTGCTATTCTCTCCCTATTTTCATGGATATTACAAGTTTCAGAATAACTTTGGTTTCCTGAATATGATAAGTCTTGTCCAATAAATACTATTGGGTTACAGCCCATATAGTGCGCTGCGTCTAGACATAGTGTAGCAACGGAGCCACCTATGTTTACTTTAGGCAAGTTAATCCCTGCCATTTCGCGCGCAATAGGGGTATGCTCTACAAAGTAAAGGTCTCCTCTGTACTCCTCAATAATTGTATTACCCGCATCTAGTAACGCTATTAACGGAACATCATTATGGCCCATAAACGTTTGGTTTATTACCTTTTTATAGTCAATTAGCCCCGCAAAGTCTGCGTCCTTACCAATGCTCCTTACTGATACAATTGTACGCCCAGCACAAAATATTAGTCCGTTCCAATCTTTTAAATATTCTAAATTCTTATCTAAAGAAGGGCCTGCAGACACTATTACAGCCGGTATATCTTTGTATCTGTCTTTATGGTATGCAAAATCTCGAGATTTATTTATATGCATTAGGTTAGCAACACAATTTTTTATATAATTTTGGTCCATTTTTTTTACGGTATTTATATCTATCTGTATTCCTCTTTTTATATCCGATATAAGACTTAACGCATCTTTTAAATATTCTGTGTAAAATTCATCGTAGTGCGGATGCATTACTACCGAAATATCTTTTATATTAAGAGGATTTATTAATCCGCGAATTTCATTGCGCAGTACATTGAAGTTAGTTCCACTAAAAAACACTATATTTGGCGTTGCTGGCGTTATTGCTAACTGCGCGTCTAATAGCTGTTGTGATGGTTCTAGTACTATTATTTGGGTCTTTTTTCCTATTACATTTGTAATGTGCTGTGCTAGGTAACCCATTCCGTAACCAATAAATATAAACATTGTTTTTTTATTGCACTTCTCTAGGTTTATCAGTTTGGTTAAATTGTCTTTTGGTTTATATTTACTTATTACATATACAGATTGATTGTTTTTCTTTAGTTTAAGCGCGTAGTCACCTGGTACTTTACTTTCTTCTATTTCAAATGTGACTCCTTCAAATGCTACTGGTTCTTGCAACACAACAACCTCCTTTTACGTTTACAACTTACGGCGTTGCACAACTATAAATGTTGCGCAACAGCGTTAATTGTGACATAGATTTTAGTCATGTATATTTGGGCCACTGTTACATATATTGCTCCAAATTTTAACAAGGTCGAATAGCTCAAATTCTATAACGTCTGCAATCGTTCCCACATCTTTGTTTTCCATTGCATCAAGCAACGAACCAAATGTTTCGTTAAGGCTTTCCATATGCATTTCTTCTGGGTATATTATTTCCATAACATCCACTACCCATTTAAGTCCTTCTATTGCATCTGGCATTGCAGAATCCGCTTGTTCAACGTGGCCTGTGCGATATTTATCTAATATATAAGCTAGACCGTTGTGCAGCTTAGGAAGATATTCGCGCAAACTCTCTATTACTTCTTCCTCATTTACATCTTCTGACGGTGCTTCATCTGCTATCCCTTCTGATACTGCTCTGTCTGAAAATTCTTCTCTTATTAATCTAGCGTCTTCTACTGCGTGGTTTTCTTCTAATATAGCTTTTTCTTTTCTTAGTTCAACTTCGTCTAGTCCAACATCTTCTAGTGCAGCTTGTTGTGGTTTAGCTTCTGCTCTTAACTCCGCTTCTAGTGTTCTTAGCTCAGTTTCTTCTCCTATTAATCCTAGTTCTTGATCTCTCATAATTTTACTCCTTTTATATTGGCTTGTTCAAATAATAAATAGACGCTTTGCCCCATTTCTATTAACTTAACATCTCGGTTAATTCTTCTTTTATAATATTCATAATGTTATCTATAGTAAGTTCTAAAGCTTTGTATAACTTTAAATTCCCATGCGCTATGCCTTTGGCGTTATCTAAGTCACTTCTACCCATCATATCTTTATGCTCCGAGTCAACAGAAATTGTGCGCGATAGATTAGCAAACATATATCCAACAATTGCCATTATATTACCGTTTTTTAGCTTAGCATCAAATTCGTCCAAGCTTGCTACTAATCGCTTAACTATTATAGGACTTTTGCCAGCATGGTAATTTTGGTATTGGCGGTATAAGTTCTCAGATACTTCAACTGCCCGAGCAGTCAATTTTTTCGCCTCTTGCAAGTTATTTAGACACACATTAAGAGCATCGTTAATATCAATAGGATAATTTAACTTTACATGTTCAATAGCTGGCTTTTCAATAGTAGAATACTTCTCTACAACCTCCTTAAGAGGCATTTGTATTGTACCAGCGATTTTAGCTCCGCCTTCAGTTGCATTTATATAAGTTGTATCGCTATTTTCACTAATATAATTTTCAATCCAACGAAGGAAGGCAATAAACATATCAGTTGATTTAACTTTACCCCCATTGTACGCAGGTATGAATTTCATATCATTATTATGCGCTGTATCCTCAAAAATATTACAACTCTTGGAATACATCTTATCATTATCATATGCTAAGTCTTGCCCAATGAATATAACTGGGTTACAGCCCATATAACGAGCCGCGTCCATACATAGCGTAGCAACCGAACCCCCCATTGTTACCGACGGCAGCGGTTTGCCAATAAGTTCCTGTGCAATAGGAGTATATTCCACAAAGTATCTAGCGTTTTGTGCGTCTGCTACTACTTGCTGACTTGCATTTATCATAGCTATTAGCGGTGTCGTTATATTTTCTCCAAATGTATCTCTTACTTTTTCGCTATAGTCTGCTACGCATGCAAAGTCTGCTGGCATTCCAATATTGTTTACGGTATTTAAAGTACGCCCTCCACTGAATATTAAGCCTTTAAAACCTTTTAAGTCATCTAAGTTTTTATCTAGAGATGGCCCTGCTGATACTACTACAGCAGGTATATTTTTATATTTATCTTTGTGAATAGTAAAGTCAAACGAGGAATTAATGTATTTGCTATTAACTACACTATTTTCTATAAACTTACTATCGATTACTTTTATAGTGTTTATGTCAACCTCTATACCTCGTTTAACTTCAGTAATAGCGTTTAATACCATTTTTAAATATTCGCCATAAAACACTTCATAATGCGGATGCTTTACCATATAAAGGTCATTATAATTTGTGCTATTTATAGTAGATTTTATTGTTTGTGTTAAATCGTCTTGCTCAGTTAGGTAAGTAATACCTTTTATATCATTTACCGCTCTTTGCTCTTTTAATAGTTTAGCAGACGGCTCTATAACTAGTATGGTTGCCCCTTTACCTACTGTATCAATTATTTGCTGGGCTAAGTAGCCAAAACCGTAGCCAAATAGTATAAACACTGTACTACGATTTACGTTAGTAAAGTTTAATGTGTTGCTAAGTTGTTCTTTTGGTTTGTATTTACTAAGTACAAATAGAGATTTTTCTCCTAAGCTTAGTTTTAGTGAGTATTCATTTTTAGTTTTACTTTCGGCAATTTCATAACTGACTTTATCAATTTCGTACATTTTTTCAACTCCGTCCGTTTTTAATTACTTTTAATCTTAATTAGTTTTCCCGATAATTTGTTTCCATGTATCACGAAACTCTGTGATAAAGTGTCTAGCTTCGGCCACTTTAGCAGGGTCTTTGTTTATGTTACCTTCCACTAATAGCTCTAGTATATATCTATACAGCACATCCATTTCTTCTGCAATAGGGTATTTTTTATCCAACGTTATTCTAAGTTCGTTAATTATATCTTGCGCCCTTACATTATAATTATGTGCCTTAGTTATATCTTTTTTTTCTAAGTTTTCCATAGATAGTGTACAAAACTTTATTGCTCCATTGTATAACATCAACGTCAGTTCTTGAGGAGAAGCTGTCATTACGTTATTTGACTTATATGCACCGTATCCAGATGATGCAACTGTTTGTTGCTGTGGAGGCGCAGTTACTGGCTGCTGTCCTACTGTTGCGGGCGGAATTCTTGCTGGCTGAGTTGATGGGGTTAGCGGTCTGTTTGATGTGTATGCACCGTATCCTCCACCATTTGGTCTGTTATATCCGGCCTGCTGTCCATGATTTTGCTCTTGATTATACATTCTCATCTTCCCTTCCTATTACTATATTATAAAATTTTCACTCCAAATTATTCATTTTATTATAATGATTTATCTATTTTTCAGCTGAGACACGGCCCAGCCGAAAAATGTTAAAATAACCAGCTAGAGTCGCTAGTATAGTTGCTAAATAAAGTTGCGCTAACACTTAGCTTTTGAAGCGATAATTCCATTGCCAAAAACCTAGCTGTATATATAGCCTCCTGAGCTTCCAACCTAGATAGCGCTTTATCAACTTCGGTTTGTTGTTTGTTTATCGCGGTTTCTAAGTCTTTGTCATTAAATATGCTCATAGCGCTAGAGCCAGCTGTGCTCATAAACATTCCGTTTACATGCTCATACATGTCTTCTATGATGCCATTAAAGCCAGTGTCTGCACTACCCGTAAATAAGTCACTCACACCTTGTAAATTGTTTGTCAACGCGTTTCTTAAGATGTCCTCATCTATATATAGTTTACCATTTTCGCTATAATTAGAACTCGTTGTTATTCCAATTTCTGACAATGATATATTTTGTGCTCCGGAGTCATATCCTTGAAGCGCGGTTCTCATTCCTGTTAACAATCTTTGTAGCGTGCTATCACCGCTTAGTAGCGAACTATCGATTTTATCGTTCCATAAGCTAATCTCGTAGTCGCTCATACCGGATTTTTCACTATCTAGCAAAGGCATGTAGGAGCTGTTGCTATCTGCTTTTAATAAAGTATTTAATTCCTCTATCAAATTATTATACGCATTTACAAAGCCCTCTATGCTGTTATATACCGAGTCTATATCCGCAGTTACATTTATGGTGGCTGTGCCTTCGTTTTTTGCTATAAATATTATATCTTGAAGATTAAATGTATTTGTATTGGATGTTACTGTCATTCCGTTATAGGTTGCTATTGCTTCTTGATGTTCGTATATATATTCGCCGCTGTCATTAGCACTTATGCCAAATTTAGCTAATTCGCTTGTGTCGCCGCCAAATACTATGTCTCCTTCTGTAGATGAAAACTGGAATGCGCCTACTGTTGAATCAAATGCAGCATTTATACCTGTTGAGTTTAGATTTTCTAAAAACTCCGCTATTGTTGCAGTGGGTGATAGTGAAACATTTTCTCCATTGACTGTTATTGTTTTGTATGAACCATCATCATTTAAAATGATGCCAAGTTCGCTAAGCGTTGTGGAGGTGGTTATTTCGGCTGAGTTAACTCGCTCTAGCGCTGTTACAGGCACTTCATCGGTAAATGTGTAGCTATTATCAGCGTCTTGGATTGTGTTATGTCTTGTGTCTATGCCTAAAGATTCTAAATCTCCACCTAATGTTACATCGCCGTTTAGTATAAAGTCTAATGTCATGGTAGTTTCATTAAATCTTACGTTAACACCAGCTTCTCTTAAACTGGCTACTAACTCATCTACAGTCGTGCTATTTGAAATGGATATATCTTCGCCATTTACACTAAGACCGCTATTTATATCATATCCTAGTTCGTATAACGTTGTATCGCCAGTAACTACATTTGGATTTGCTACTTCTATAGTCTCAGATGTAGCTTGGCTAGTTAAGTTAATTGCATTTGTATCAAAACCAAGTTGTTGCAGTCCGTTATCTGTGCTTGTTATAACTGTATCTACGTTATCTGCTATAGTAAATTCAAACTGATTAGTATCATAATTAAAGCTAGCAGTTATACCGTCTTCATCATTAAATAACGCTAGAACTTCCGAAATATTAGCTCCGTCTAATTGTAGCGTTTCGCTACCAACACTAATACTACCACTATTTATACCAAAGATTTCAAGATTAGTATTTTTTGATAACTTTATGCTTTCAGTTTTTATACCATTATATTCGGTTATACCAAGTATTTCAAATGTATCTTGGGTTACAAGTGTAAAGTCGGTATTGTCGCCAAACTCAAAACTTAATGTTTCGGCGTTAAAGCTAACTGATACTCCACTAGTTTCAAACAGGTTAAGAACTGCCTGCACAGTAGTCTCTTCAGTAACTGTAACATGGTCGCTAGACGTGGTAGTAATTATTAATACATCATTAACTTCTAGGCCCAGGTCTGTTAACTTTATATCGTTAGCAAATGTATCTGTGCCAACTGATTCGCTACCCATTGCACTTAATGAGCTAGTAGTAATTGTATTATCAAATGTATATTGGCCATTTTCATCAGCGCTATACTTTGAGTCTATAAAGTCAGCAACTGAATTAGCGGTGCCACCGTTTGCAATTGTAAATCCAGAACCCAATATAAATTGGCCGCTGGTGTTGTCACTGCTGTATTCAAATGTAGCATCAACTCCTGCTGATTTAAACAATTCTAGCATATCGTCTATTGTAGTAGTTGTGTCATATTCTATAATGTTTCCATTTACATTTAAGCTACCAGCGGCAATGCCCAGTGTAGATAAAGTAGTGTTGCCATCAATTTGTGTTGTTTTAGTAAGTGCGCTAGTTTTAACTTGGTCGCTGTATTCCCAAACGCCGTTATTATAAGTTGCTCCTTCGGTGCTTATGCCTAAGCTGTTTAGTACGTCTGTATCGGCCTCTATAGTTAATTGTGCTGTAGCAAAGTTTATGCTAAATGTGCTAGTACTCTCGCTCCAATTTGCTTCTACGCCACTAATGTTGTTTATTTCATCCACTAATCCAGCTACGCTCATATCAGCAGTTAGTGCTATTTGCGTATTATTAATTGTGATAGTTTGCTCATCTTCTATACCAATATCTCCTAATGTAGTTGCTGTAGTTACGTTATTAAGTATAGACTCTGTGCTTACAGTAGCCGGTGTCGCTGTTTGTAGTATTTCTATAATGTCATTGTTAGAACCACCGCTTACTAGGTCTATTGTATTGGTATTTGTAACGGTGGTGTTAGTTTGATTAAATGTAGACTCAAGGCGAAGGTCACGAATGTAGTTATCGTAAAAATCTAGCACAAGAGAATTGACTTCTTTGTATTTTTCTAGCTTAAGCTCTAGTAACATTTGCTGCTTAGTTTCATTGTCGTAGTTAGACTGATACCTGCTTACTATTGCATCAACAAGTGCTGTTGTATCAAGCCCCGATGCTAGGCCAGTAAAAGTAACGTTGTTAGAGATATACATATTATCACCTCACTTAGGTGCTAGTTTCAAATAAACTTGCCGATACGTTTAATTTTTGTATCATTAGTTCCATAGCAAGGAATTTAGCGGTGTAAATTGATTCTTGAGCTTCCATTCTAGCTAGAGCTTTTTCTACTTGCTCTTCTTGGTATGATATAGCCGTTTCTAGGTCTTTATCATTAAATAAGAACATGGCGCTAGAGCCTTCGGAGCTAGACATCATATCATTTATTTTTTGGTATGCAGTTTCTGCAAGTCCAGTCATCCCTTTTTCTTCATTACCAGTGAATAGGTCCATTACGCCTTCTAGGTTGTTAGTAAGTGCGTCCATAAGTTTATCTTCATCAATGTATAATTTTCCGTTTTCCGTATAGTCAACGCTAGTAGTTATACCTATTTCCATCAAGCAAGATGGACTTTCGCCAGGATAGTAGTCCATAAATGCGTAGCGCATACCAGTAAGAAGCGATTGCAAAGTGGAGTCATTTCTAAGTAACGAGCTTTCCACTTTTTCGTTCCAAAGCTCTATCTCATAGTCACTCATATCTGCCATTTCTTCGCTAGTAAGAGGCAAGTAGTCTGAGTTATAATCAGCATTAACTAATGTGTTAAGCTCTTCTATTAGCGAGTTATACGCATCCACAAAATCGCTGATGCTTTCATATATTGCATCTAGGTCAGCTGTAACGCTTACAAATGCCTCGCCTACAGATTTAGCGGCAAATGTGATGCCTTCTAGCTCAAATGTGTTTGTGTCTGAGTAAACTGTCATACCATTGTATTTTGCTATAGCTTGTTGATTTTCAAATATATAGCTACCATCATCATTAGGTTCTATACCAAGCATATGTAGCTGGTCTACGTTATCGCCAGTAAATTCTATATTGCCACTGCTGTTAGTAAATTGGAATGCGCCAACTTTGCTATCAAAAGCAGCAGTTATACCAAGTTCCGTAAATTGGTCTAGTAAGTCTTGAATGGTGGAGTCTGGAGCAAAGCTAACTTCAGTGCCGTTAACTGTGATAGTCATTGCATCGCCATTTTCCTCCCATGTAAAGCCAAGCTCTTCTAGCGTTGTTGATGTGGTGAATTCAGCAGCACTAACGCGCTCAAGTTCTACAACAGGAACTTCGTCTGTAAATGTGTAAGTGTTAGTATCAGTCTGTACTGCATTTGGGTCAGATAAGTCTACGCCAAGTGCCGCTAGGTCACCAGAAAGTGCAAGGCCGCCGCTAAGGTCAAAGTCTAGCTCCTGAGTAATCTGGTTAAACTCAACGTTAACGCCAGCATCGTTAAGAGCTGCAACTAGTTCATTCACTGTCATTGAACTTGAAATGTCGATGCTATCGCCATTAACACTAAGGCCCATAGATGTATCATAGCCTAGCTCAAATAGCGTGGTATTTCCATCTACATCGGTTGGGTCAGCTACTGTAAGAGTGGATGATGAAACAGTCGGCTGAAGATTAATAGCAGTAGCGTCTATTCCTAATAATTGTAAATCGCCACTTATGCTAGCACTAGTCCCTTCTGCAATATCGAATTCAAATGTATTGGTCTCATTATTAAATATTGCTTTAATGCCATCCACTTTATCAAAATGCTCAATAACATCGTTTACAGATTTGCCTTCAAGGTCTAGATCTACACCGTCTATAGTTATAGTACCTGAGTCTATGCCAAATACAGAGAGTGCAGTGTTATCACCAATCTCTATGCTGCTAGATTCAATACCATTTCCTTGAGTAATACCAAGCTGCTCCCAGATGCCCAAATTCCCTGAAAGCTGTAAGTCTGTATCCCCAATTTCAAACGACATAGTTTCACTATTAAACGAGACAGCATCACCACTAGTTTCAAGTAAGTTTAATATGTGTTGTACCGTGGAATCTTCGTCTATCATCAAATATGATCCATTGCTTAACGCAATATAGCCGTTTGATATGCCTAAATCTGATAATTTAATATTATTAACTGTACTACTATCGCTAGTTGAATCGCTAGTTGAATCGCTAGTTGAGGAGCCTCCTACAATAAGAGCGTCTGCTGTTATCGTAGTATCAAATGTATAGTTGCCGTTCACATCAGCTACTAAGCCTGTATTATCAATAAACGGTGCACAATCGCCGCCTATTGTAAAGCCATCAGACACATCAAATTCAAAGTAACCTGATGTATTATCATCGCTATAAATAAATTCTACATCCACACCAATGTCAGCAAATTTCTGTATTATATCATCTATAGTCATAGAGCCATCGTATCTTATCTCCTCACCATTAATGTTAACCGTACCCGCACTAATGCCGAGTGTGCCAAGCGCTGTATCGCCAGTGATTGTAGTAGTTTTAGTAAGCGCGTTAGTAGCAACTTGGTCTGTGTATATATAAATATCATCGCCGTTTGCATCGGTGCCTTGCGTGCTTGTGCCTGTTGTGCTAATACCAAGTGCATCTAAGTCACCGCTAAGGCCGATTTGGCCACTAAAGTCTAGTGAAAACTGTTGTGTAAAGTCGTTGTAGCTAGCGTCTATTCCTAGCTCGCTAAATTTATCCACTACGTCAGATATGGACATATCAGCAGTTAAGTCAATAGTAGTTTCCGTGCCAACTCCACTTGAGTCATAAGTAGTAACAGTTATGCTAGTGTCTTCTTCTATCCCTATCTGGTCTAGAGCTGTAGCGCTTGTTACGTTATTTGTAATACTAGATGTGGAAACAGCTGCTGATTGTGCTGTTTGCAAAATCTCGATATAGTCATTGTCATTACCGCCACCGATAATGCTAACGACGCTATCATCAGAAACGGTAGTATTGGATTGCATAAAGGTGGACTGCATACGAAGGTCGCGAAGTTGGTTGTCATAGAAGTCGAGGACAAGAGCGTTTACTTCTTTGTATTTATCTAGCTTAAGTTCTAGAAGAAGTTGCTCCTTGTATTCTGTGTCATATTTAGATTGGTAGTTGGTTAGCATGGCTTCGATAAGAGAGGATGTATCTAGGCCGGAAGCTAAACCAGTAAAAGTTACTGAACTCATATAAATCATACTCCTTTTTTTGATTTTAATATAAAATTTCTCATATATTATATCGTCAGCTTTTTTTGTATGATTAATATTTTTATATTGCATTACAAAAAGTCCACGATTCGAACGGTTAATCGTGGACTTGAGACTTCTATCCTCGCTGTCAAAATAGCTAAGACAAAAGCTACACGTTAACAGTATAACCATTGCATTTCTATTTTATACATTAAATGGAAAATTTTTTTTATTTTTTTCTATATGGCGTTTATGCAGTTGTTTAATGTTGCTATATCGTCTATTGCGGTAAGCGGACAAAATACAAATAACCGCTGAGAATTTATACTTATATAATGATGCGAGTCGTTGGATGACTCAAATGATAAGGAGTGGATAAGAGATGTGGCTATTACTATGTTAATATACAGCCGTGTCTCGTAGTCGCGCATGTTAACGTATAAGTAGTCGGTAGTAAGCAAAAAGGTGTCCCAGTCACAGTTGTTATATAGCAAGATGGGGAATTCATCTTTAGATAGCGCTGGCAGGCTTGGGATTGTGCTGATTAGTTGTTTAGACGGAGGAAAACTGATTGTGGCGTGGTGCTGTGAATGTAAGTATGTGTGGTGTTCATTAGTTACAGCTGTTCGCTTATGGTGAATTTTGCTGATAAATTTACTTACAAAGTATGCGTATTCTTGGTCTATAGATAGTTTGTTCTGCTGAACTTTTTCAAGCCCTTCCGCATCGGCCATATATAAACACTTCATTAACTCCGCAAGACAGATGCAGTAATTATGAATTTGAGTTCTTTTTGTATCCTGAAATACAGTAATTTCTATAGCAATTTTTGTGCGGTTTGTGTAAATCTCGTATAGGTCTACTTTAAGTTTAGCGCGACCACCTTCTTGGATGGAGATTTTAAAATATTTTGCTTTAATCGTATACGGGTTAGCTTCTTGGATTTTAAGGTCGGTAGTATTCATCTTGTTTATTAGGTGATTGTATAGAGCTTCTCTATTGTTTTCTATAATGATTTCGTCTTTTATTACTTCTGTAATATGGTTATGGATAGTGTCCATTATATTCACGCGCTCGCCCCCTCTTTTATTACCTATGCTATACTATTGCGTGGCAATTGAGTTTATTCTATTTTAATTTGGTGTATCACAACTAAAAAAGCTGCTGCCTAAGGTTGGCAACAGCTTTTATTTTAAGTGATATTTTAAGTTTTATATTACGCGCTTGTGCTTGTTGAGAACATAGATGCTTGCGAGTTTAATTGTTGTACCATCATCTCCATTGATAAGAATTTCGCTTTTAAGATTGCTTCACGAGCTTCCATTCTATCAAGTGCTTTGTCCACTTCATTTTTTTGGTTTGTTATTGCAGTTTCTAATGATAGGTCATTAAAGATTTGCATAGAACTTGATGCTCCAGCAGTTCGTTTTAACATATCAGTGATATTACCGTAGCACTCTTCAGCTAAACCTGTCATTCCTTTTTCTTCATTACCAGTGAAAAGGTCCATTACGCCTTCTAGGTTGTTAGTTAATGAGTCTCTTAATTTATCTTCATCAACATATAATTTACCATTTTCTTGGTAGTTAGAGCTTGTTGTAATACCGATTTCCATTAAGCATGATGGAGATTGCCCTGGGTAGTAATCACTTAAGCTATAACGTAGTTTAGTAAGTAGAGATTGTAGAGTAGAGTCTCTTCTTAATAAAGATGCATCGATTTTAGCGTTCCATAGCTCGATTTCATGGTCAGACATTTCTGCCATCTCTTCATCTAGCAGTGGCAAATAGTCTTTATTGTATGCTGCATTTACTAGTTCGTTTAATTCTTCAATTAATACATTGTATGAGTCTACGAATGTCATAATTGAATCATAGATTTTATCAACGTCTGGAGTTTTACTTACAAATGCTTCACCAACAGATTTTACGGCAAAAACTATACCTTCTAGCTCAAATACGTTTGTGTCGGAGTAAACAACCATACCATTATATACTGCCTTAGCTTGCTGACCTTCATATAGATATTCGCCGTCTTCATTAGGGTTAATACCTAGTTTGTATAGTTCGCTAGTGTCTCCTGTAAATTCGATAGTACCACCAGGTTTAGTTATTTGGAATGCGCCGATTTTTGAGTCAAATCTAGCTGTTACGCCTGCTTCTTCTAATGATTTTAATAAGTCGCCAATAGACATATCTGGGTCTAGTGCTACTGGAGTGCCGTTTACTATAAGTTCTCTTGGTGAATTTGTTGAAGGGTCTACTGTAATCCCAAGTTCGCTTAGTAATGTTGTTGCTGATAGGTCGGCTGGCACTGTTCTTTCTAACGCTTCAACTGATACTTCATCTGTAAATGTATAGCTACCGTCTGCGTTATATATTGCATTGTGGTTTGTATTTATGCCTAGAGCGTCTAAGTCACCTTTGATTGTTACATCGCCTTCTAGGTCGAAAGATAATTTGTAAGTATTAGAAGTATTTTCAATAGTTATGTCTACTCCTTCTATACTTTGTAAAAAGGTGTCTAACTCTTGTAAAGTTGTTGTAGAATCTATGCTAAGCGACTGTCCGTTTATAGTAAGCCCTTGTGTAAGGTCGTATCCTAGCTCTTTTAATGTTGTAGACATGCTTAAGTCGGCACCCGATGATACATCTAGATCCTCTGACTGTGCTGTTGCACCAAGATAGATTGAATTACCAGTTGTTATACCAAATTTATCTAAGTTTCCTTGGATAATTGTACCTGCAGCTGTACTACTAGTATCGAAATTGAATGTGTTAGTAGAAGAATCAAATGATGCTGAAATACCACTGATACCATCAAAATAGTTTAAAACATCCTGTATTGTATCCGTTGAAGCGAAAGGAAGGGTAGAATTAAGGGCAGGATCTACATTATTATTAATAATAGTAATACTACCGCTATCAATGCCAAATACTGATAAAGGTGCACTGGTTGAAAACTCTAAACTAGTACCTGCTATAGTTCCCCCATAACTTAAACCTAGTTTTTCAAAGTTATTAATGTAACCTGAAGAAATTAGAATTTGAGTACCCTCAGGGACTACAAATGACATTGAATCAGGATCAAACGCTACACTCGTACCAGTCGATGACTCTAATGCTAATAGCATGTCACCAATTGTACTAGACCCGGTAAGCGGCGCTGCATTCGTAAACCCAAATGTGTCAGTTGAATTAATCCCTTCAAAACTAGATAATGGTAAATTGTATATAGCCGTTATATTTTCATCTGTCGTCATATCCATCTTTTGTAATGCTTCTGTATCTAAAGTAGTATCAAATGTATAGTTACCATCATAGTTGTCATCCATATCACTTATGTCTAAAAACTTACCAACATCAGTACCTGATATTTTAAATCCACTATCTACAGTAAATACAAAATTACCTGATGTCTCACTAGACTCCAATACAAAGTCAACATCTACACCTGCACTTTTAAACATATCTAGCATTTCATCTACAGTTGTATATGATTGGTAAGTAAGGGTATGGCCATTAACATATAAAGTACCTGGGCCTATGCCTAATGTACCTAAATTAGTATCTGTTGAAACTATATTATCTTTCTGTAATATAGTTGTTTTGATGTCATCATAATATGTGTATTTATTATCATCTGAGTATTCAGCCTCTGTAACATTAATACCTAATAAGCCTAAATCGCCACTTAATGTTAACGACCCACTAAAGTTAATTGAAAACGCACCTGTTTTATAGTTATAATCAGCATCTATCTCCTGTATATCATTTAATTCTGTTATTAAATCATCAACTGTTTTATCTGGGTCTAGATCTATTGTAACACTAGGTACTGCTGCTCCAGTCGAATCAGTAACATTATGAATAGTAATCGTTTTACCAGTCTCTTCTATCCCTAAATCCTCTAACGTAGTAGATGTAGTAACAACAGACATAATGCTAGATGTAGCAACCTGCCCTGGCTTTGCTGTTTGCTGCACTTCTATATAGTCATTATCTTGACCACCACTTATAATCTCCACAATATTTGGGTTAGAAACTGATGTGTTAGTTTGAGTAAAAGTTGACTCCAAACGCATAGCGCGCAAACTATTATCATAAAAATCTACAACTTTATTATTTACTTCTTTATATTTATCTAATTTTAGTTCGAGCAAAGCTTGTTCTTTCTGAGCCGTCTTATACTTATCTTCGTAACTAGTAAGCATTGCCGAAACTAAAGCGTCTGTATCCATACCTGATGCTAAACCTGTAAAAGAAATTCCTGATGAACTCATATTCTTCACTCCTTTTATATTATACAATAGAAAATCGATATATTATCCTTGTCTATAATATATATCGACAAAATATGATTCATATTTACAGGAAGTTTTTAACAACGGTACGACCGTATACTATAAGCCATGCTATAAGCCATATTGCATATATAAAAATTTTTCGCGTAAACTATTAAAGAACCATTTTTAGGTTTTATCATTGTGAAGGAGGTTACTATGAGCACAGAATTAGCAACACAACCTGTCGGCAAACTATTAATTAAGTATTCCATCCCAGCCATAATAGCAATGATGGTAAACGGCTTATATAACGTGGTCGACCGTATATTTATCGGCAACATCCCAGGAGTTGGCGAACTTGCCATAGCTGGACTTGGTATTACATTACCACTAATGACAATACTGCTAGCTTTTGGATTACTTATCGGAATAGGTGCAGCGGCAAATATTTCACTTAGATTAGGCGAGGGAAAAGGAGATTTGGCCGAAAAAATTCTTGGCAATGCCGGTGTTATGGGCATTATGATTGGAATTCCTATTACTATTATAGGACTGCTGTTTAGCAATCAAATACTACTAGCTTTTGGCGCAAGTGAAGCTAGCTTGCCATACGCAAAAGAGTATATGGACATTATTACAATTGGTACTGTACCATATATTATTGCGATTTCTGTAAGCCATTTAATCCGTAGCGACGGAAATCCAAAGTTATCGGCAATAATTATGGCTGGTGGTTGTGCATTAAATATAATTTTGGATGCGATTTTTATTTTTGGATTAGAGATGGGGATTAGAGGCGCAGCATTAGCTACTATTATAGCGCAAATGGGTACTGTGTTTTGGGGCTTGTTATATTTTATAAAAGGTAATTCTAATCTTAAATTTCATATAAGTAATATGAAACCTGATTTTACGATTATTAAAATTATACTAGCTATTGGAGTCGCTCCTTTCACTCTACAACTTGCTACTAGCTGTGTGCAGATTATTGCAAATAACGCTTTACGCGCATTTGGCGGTGATTCGGCTATTGCGGCTTTTGCTACTATTAACTCTATTATGATAATGGTAACTATGCCTGTAATTGGCGTTAACCAAGGCGCTCAGCCAATTATAGGATTTAACTACGGAGCTAAACAGTATAATCGCTCAACTCAAGCGTTTAAAATATGTATTATAGCAATTACAATTATTCTGTCTATCGGCTGGCTTCTAATTCAAAGTTTCCCTAATATTTTAGTTAGACCTTTTAGCGGAAATAATCCAGATTTAGTTGCGCTTACGTCTAACGGATTACGTAAGTATTCCACAGTTCTACCTGTTATTGGTATTACTATATTTGGCTCCACTTATATGCAGGCGATTGGAAAAGCTAAATATGCTATGCTATTAAGTTTGCTTAGGCAAGTAATATTACTTATTCCGCTTATGCTTACATTGCCTTATATATTTGGGCTAAATGGCGTTTGGTTTTCACAACCAATAGCAGACTCTATAGCTGCTGTTGTATCTGCTATTATTGTTATTCGAGAAATCCGTTCGATACCTTCGGCAACTATAAATGAAGCTGATATGGAAGCTCCCGATAAGATAACAGAATTGGTAGACCCTGTATAACATATGCCGGGCTAATATAACGTACAAAAAAAGACTATAGTTTAACCGCTATAGTCTTTTTTATATTATACTTCTGCCACATTTCCACTAGATACTATATCTACATTGCCTTTTCCATAAGTTACAAGATAAGAGCATTTTTCCAACCGCGGATTGTTATCTTCATCTACATAGTATTGAAAAATTTCCACCTCTCCACTAGGCTTTTTCACTGCTATAGTATTTTCCGTAGCATTTAGTACGTCATCGCCAGGTTCTAGTATTTCTAATTTAACTTGAATTGCTAACATACTACCACCGCCTTTTCTAATATTTATTTAAAGTCTGCTCCACAATATCCATCATAATGTCATATGATAGCATTCCCGAAACGTAACCAAACACATATCCATCCGCGTCAATCATAAATGTAGTAGGGTATGCAGAAATGCTATATGATGAAGCAAGCGTTCCTGTCATATCCATTATTGTAGGATATGTGTATCCATTATCAGCTAAAAACTGCGCCACATTAGCAGCCGACCCTTCGCGCGTATATACATTGTTATCGTTAGGCGATGCTACGCCTAGCACTATAACGTCATTTTCATTTAATCCATATTCTTCATACAGCTGTTGAATATCTGGCATTTCAGCAACGCAAGGAGGACACCATGTAGCCCAAAAGTTTAAAAATATAACTTTTCCTTTATAGTCTTCTAACGTATGCACGTTACCAAACTGGTCATATAACTCAAATGCTATTGCTGGCAGTAAATCTATAGTTTGTTCATTATCATGAGTATCAATTTGTTCATTATCTTGCGTATCTATATCATTTATTTGATTATCTTGTGTATAATCTTGATTATATTGCGTATTATCATCGCTATTTTGATTTACACTATTAGCAACCAATCCGCTAAAACCATTCATAAGCCCTGTAATCATCATAACACCGATACCAATCATTATTATGCCACCAACTTTTATTGAATATGTGATTACTTTAGGGTTATCTTTAAAAAATTTTAAAACCTCTGTAGTAAAAATCCCAACAACTAAAAATGGCAGTGTAAAACCTATAGTATATATAGCCATAAGCCATAGTCCTGCTGAAGATGAATTTGCCGACGAAACCATAATTAGCACGGTAGACAGCGCTGGTCCCACACATGGAGTCCATGCAAAGCTAAAAGTAAAGCCCATAGCTAGCGCTGTAATTGGGTTCATTTTTAATATGTTAATCTTAATCGGCAACTTAAATTCCCTGCCTCCAAACGGTTTGTTAAATAAGCCTAGCTGAATTAACCCAAATACAATAATTATAACCCCACCAATACGAACAAACACAGTTTGGTAGTCGCTAAAAAACTTGCCTAACGTTGAAAAGCCTAATCCCAATAAGAAAAATGCAAAGCTAATTCCGCCAATAAAAAATATAGTATTGATTAATACGGTTTTTCTATCGTTAGTTCCACTAGATAAGTAGCCCATATATAATGGAATAATAGGCAATATACATGGTGAAAAAAAGCTTAGTATTCCTTGTATAAAAACAGTTATCGCTGGTATAGTTACATTTAATTCTAACCCCACAAATACACTTCCTTTCGTTTAATAATAAAAATAAAAAATATACCACTTAATTAATATATACAATTAGCACGTTTACTATGTGGGCATATGTTGTGGCACGAAAAAAAAACCTAAGCAAAACTGCTTAGGCCAAATTATAAATTACCACTTAATCGGAATTAATTTTCTATAGTCTGAAATAGAACCATCATTTAAACAACATTCAATAATAGCTCTACCTAAAGGATGAATTTCTGGAGTTAAGTATTGGCGAATTTCTTGTTTAAAGAAATTATTTAAAATAGCCGCTCCTGCATCATAACCTTCATCGCCAATCTCAGGCTGCATATTAGTACGAAGTAGAACGTTTGGTAAACGCAAACCATCAACTTTAATAGTCTTAGGGCTATATCCTAGCAACGAACAACGCGATT
>MDSQ01000033.1_pt1 | contig 32251 bp, 30 predicted proteins | sample 1008251 | NCBI WGS metagenome assembly MDSQ01 (sample SAMN05526597, study PRJNA338239) | gut metagenome | isolation source: Hindgut content | host: Naso unicornis | place: Saudi Arabia: Red Sea | collected 2016-05
GTTTGCCGTGACACGAAGATGTATTTGCAACACAAATAGTCTCCAGTTCTAAACTTTTTAAACATTCTAAATGTGATTTTTAGCTGCCATGTGTAGTACTGTTTTCTGTCATCAGGTTCTTTTCACAGCTTCTTCATTTGTTCGTTGCTGTAAACTTACAGAATTTTTGTCTCTCAGTCACTTTACTTAGTTGAATATTAAAGAATGCAAGGATTTTTTTAAACATTGCAGGACAAGTTTGAGTTTTTATATTAATGAAAAGCTGCAGTCATAGAGAAGTCAAACAGAAAGAAAACTATTACTAAACAAAAAATGTCAAAGTTTTGAGGGAAAACTGTTGGACTACAGTTCACGTCTGGCCTCCAACACGTGAACAAATGATCCACAACGAGAGCGGACTTAAAGAGGAAGCTGTCATGGATCAACTCTACTGTAAACAGCACCACAGGAAACAGGGTTGAATGTTTTCCTGTGATTTAAAATGATTCCCTCTTGGGAAATATCTCTGTTGAACTTGGGAAAAGAGGGAGTTTAAAGTGGGAAATTCATTTTGGTTGAGGTTGGTTTTAAGTAAAGTAAAGTTTGGGTTTGCCTAAAGACACATTAGATCCTCTGTTTTCATGATATCTCACATTTTTTCATTTTCTGATCCAGGTGTACACGTACAAGCAGAATGCACTCACACGGCAGAAGGTGCAGCCGATGCACCACAGCAGCATCAGAGGGGTGGAGGACATGGCGACGCTGGAGGACCTTCATGATGGCGCCATCATGCACAACCTCTTCCTGCGCTACCAGCAGAGACACATCTATGTAAGTTTCCTGCAAATTATGACACAACTAATGACTTTAACACAGATTCAAAGCGTCTGGAAAGTTTCTGAACATTAAACAGTTTTCTGTCAACTTTGACCTTTTAGCCTGAGATGACTTTCTGCATATTAAAGCAACATGAGCAGATTCAATTTAGTCGATATGGGAAGACAAAAAAAGATAACAAACCAGTTGCTTTTATCACTTCCTGCAGACGCTCCTGTACCTTTACTTTATTTAAAAGGCAAAAAGTGTAAAAATTATAAAGTGCGGGCAAAAGAGAAAACAATAAAGCAATATAAATGAAAGAAGTTATGATAAAGTAAAGAAACAAGCTTAAAATAACAAATAGATAAAAAAAAAATACAAATTTTGCAAAGTAAGAGTAAAAAGAAAATGAATAAGTGAAATATTGTTGATGACATAATCCACAATTACTTTATGAACATCTAGAGACAAAAAACAAACCAATTTTAAAGCATCTAAAACTCAGAAGGAAATATTAAATGTCAATCTTACATTAAATATGAATCAATTAATAGAGAATAAACAACAAATAATTAGGAAAATGCCCTGAAATGGGTTTGCTTAACTTTCCACTGCTATGAAGTTTAAATAAGCTTCCCAGGTGACTGGTATAACTTTGATGAAGTCTCAGATTGATGTTGATCTCTAAATTCTGACATGAAAGTTGTTGCTTCTGCATCAGATTTTGAATCAACATGAAGATCAGACCTATGGTTGAGAAAACGTCTGAAACAGATCTGCACCTTTTGGAGGAGAAAACCTGACATTTAAAGCTCCAAACAAACTCAATCTGTCAGGGTTCGCTGCTTTTCTCTGAAAAGCTCAGTCGTTGCGTAACAGAAGAGATAATCGTCTAGACGCAGGAAGATAAGAGTTTATTTATGTAATTACACAAGAGTTGCCAGAGAAGTTTGAAAGTTTAGATATGAAAAAGCAAAAACAAGAGATTATAAAAAGCTTGGAAGAGAAGAAGTTTTTTATATTAAAGAAATTAGAAGACGAAATTGCTGTGCTCGGTTTTGAGGTAAATATATTAGATTCAGGTTTATCTCTTTTGCCTATTGATGATGAGGATATAGATGAAGATAATTTTCAAGCAACTACAGCGCTGGCGGAGTTAGTAATTGAGGAAATTCATATATTAGAGGATACAGCTGAGACTGCTCTTGAAAATCTTATGATAGATAAGTTGATTTATGAACTTAGTATACTAATTAAAGCGCTAAAAACTAAGTATAGACATTATGAAGAGTTGGACGAATTTTTTGAGAATATTTTTGATGATGTAGTAGATAATGCTGAGTTATTTACAGATAATCAAGATGTAGAGCTTGAAGCGCTTAAAGGGCTTATGCCAATAGTTCAAACTAAAGGTCTTGAGGATGTAATTCAGAGGTATGAGGTTAATGTGCTTGTTGATAACAGCGGTTTAGTGGGCGCTCCTGTTATAACTTCTAGGGATTTAAGTTACAGCAAATTGATAGGTAGCATAAATTTAACTCCAGACCAGAATTTATCTGTTGTGGATGTTCTTGGTATTGAAAGCGGACTTTTGCATGAGGCTAGAGGCGGATATTTGATTCTTTGGGCACAAGATGTAATTGAAGCATCTGGTGCATGGCAGGCCATTAGGCAAACTTTAATTTCTAATGTGGTAAAAATTCAAAATCCTCAAGCTGGTGTTAATAAAACTAAGTATATTGACCCTGAGGGAATTGTATCGCCTGTTAAAATTATTTTAGTGGGTAACTTCGTTATTAATCAGTTATTTCAAAATTATGACCCCGAGTTTGCTTCTTTATTTAAATTTAATGTAGATTTTGAAGATGAGTTACCTTATTGTAAGGAAATTGTAGAGCAAATTGGTTATAAAGTTAAGCAGCAATGTGAGCAGGAGAGATTGAAACCTGTTACTTGTGAGGCGCTCTTAAGGGTAATTAGGCATACTCAGCGTAGAAGAGATAGAGTAAGTACTAATTTATCTCCTATTTATAAGCTTGTTAGAGAAGCAGATGCGATTGCAATTAATTTTATCACTTCTAAAAACATTGAGCAGGCTATTAATTTAAATAGAACTATGTTTAAAAAGCTGACTAAGAGTATTAGAGATGATTATAAGCATGATAGAACTTTAGTTAACGTTAGGGGCAGAAAGATTGGCCAAATTAATGGGCTTGCTGTATATGAAATTGGCGAGCAGATGATTGGCCAGCCAGTTAAAATTACTGCAACAACTTATAAAGGAAGAAAAGGCGTTATAAATGTGGAAAAAGCAGCAGGCCTTAGCGGTAATGTTCACACTAAAGGTATAGAGATTATAGAGGGATTTTTAGGGCACCATTTTGCTCAAAATCTTGAATTAGGGTTAAGTTGTAAAATTTGTATGGAGCAAAACTACGGTGGTGTTGATGGCGACAGCGCTTCTAGTGCACAGTTATACGCTGTAATCTCAAGCTTGGCTCAAATGCCGATTAATCAAAGCATTGCAGTTACAGGCTCTATAAATCAATTTGGGGAAATTCAACCAGTAGGCGGGGTTAGCGAAAAAATTGAGGGATTTTTTGAAGCGTGCAAGCAAAAAGGTGAAATTTTAAATCAAGGAGTGATTATTCCTTACCAAAACCAAATCGATTTAGTTTTAAGCGAAGAAATAATTAAAGCTATTAAAGATGGTATTTTTCATATTTATCCTATTAAACGTTATGAGCAGGGAATAGAACTGCTGATGGATGAGAGCTATCAGAAGATAGAGGCGCGTGTATACGAAAAGCTAAAACATTTATCAAAACATCATAGATAAGATTTCAAGACCCTTTGTATCATGAAGGGTTTTTTTCTTATGTATGCACGGATTTTTTGTTATAACCGTTGACAAACTAGATATTGCTTGTTAATCTTAATGTAATTCTCTGTTAGTATTACATACTAAGCAGAAATTCAACATATAGAAGGTGGGAATATCGATGAAACCAATGATATTATCAGTAATGGCAAAAAATAACTCTGGCGTGATTGCTCGTGTGTCAAGTTTATTTACTAGGCGCGGATTTACTATTACTAGTTTTACTGGTGAGGATACACATGAGCCTACAATATCAAGACTTACAGTGGCAGTTACTGAGGAAGAACAGTCTCTTCTTCAAATTCAGCGCCAGCTTGAAAAGCTTGAGGACATTAAGGACGTTATTGTTCTTGATACAGAAAAAGATGTAATTAGAGAGCTTGCTCTTATTAAAGTAAGTTTATCTGATGAGTTTAATAATAAAATTAAAACTTTAACTCAAAAGTATGATGTTAGTATAATTGATGTAAATAGTACAGAGGTTATTTTCCAAATATGCAGCACTCGCGAAGGTGTGGAAAGTTTTATAGAAGAAGTGCGCCCATATGGGATTTGTGAAAGCGTAAGAACAGGCGTTGTTGCATTAGCTACTGTTCAAAACTAAGATAAAGGAGATACTATGGATATTACAAATAAAATGACGCTAGTTCAGTTACGCGAATATGCGAAGGAACAAGGTATAAAGAATATAAGCAAGCTAAAGAAGGCAGAGCTATTAGAGGCTATTATATCTACAACTGAAAATTCTGTGGTCACAAAACCTGTTGTACGTAGTGAGAACATAAAAAATAGTGAATCAAGACAATCTAATTCTAACCAATCTAATTTAACCAATAATTCTTCAAAATCCAATTTTTCAACTTCATCATCATCGTATAACAATTATACAGATAAATCCACAGATACTGCTGGGGAGAGTTCCCCGCGTTATAATTCTGATTCAGACCAAAATCCTTACCGTGTAAGTGGTGCAGGTATGTTGGAGGTTATGGCTGATGGATATGGTTTTTTGCGTGCAGAGAATTTTATGCGTGGGGATAATGATATTTATGTATCTAATTCACAAATTAGGCGGTTTAACTTAAAGACAGGTGATTGGATAGAAGGAGATATTAGAAAACCTAAAGATGGCGAGAAAACAGGAGCTTTGCTCTACGTTCATAAGGTAAACGGAGATAATCCAGAAAGAGTTAAAGATAGACCTAATTTTGAAAACCTTACCCCAATTTTTCCAACGGAACGACTCAACCTTGAATACCAAGAAAAAATCCTATCAACAAGAATTATCGACTTAGTTGCACCAATAGGCAAAGGGCAAAGAGGACTTATCGTAGCACCCCCAAAAGTAGGAAAAACTATACTTCTTAAGCAAATCGCAAATGCTATAACTCAAAATCACAAAGATGTATCCCTAATTGTACTTTTAATTGATGAACGTCCTGAAGAAGTAACTGATATTAAGCGCAGTATTAAAGGCCAAGATGTTGAGGTTATTGCTTCCACTTTTGATGAGCCTCCTGAGCATCATAAGCAAGTTGTGGAAATGGTTTTAGAGCGTGCTAAGCGTATGGTGGAGCAAGGTAAGGATTTGGTGATTTTATTAGATAGCATTACTAGAATGACAAGAGCGTATAATCTTACAACTACTCCAAGTGGGCGTACTTTATCTGGGGGGCTTGACCCAGCAGCTCTTTATATGCCTAAAAAATTTTTTGGAGCTGCTAGGAAGATTGAACATGGCGGCAGTCTTACTATTTTAGGAACCGCTCTAGTGGATACCGGTAGTAAGATGGATGATGTTATTTTTGAGGAATTTAAAGGAACTGGTAATATGGAGCTTGTTCTTGATAGGTCATTATCAGAGAAGAGGATTTTCCCTGCCATTGATATTTATAAATCAGGGACTAGACGTGAGGACTTACTGCTTACAAAAGAAGAAATGACTGTTGTATATCAGCTTAGAAAAGACCTTAGTCGCGGGAATGTGTCTGAAGTGGTCGAAAATTTAATTAAAATGTTCTCAAAAGCTAGAACTAATGAAGATTATGTTACACAAGTAATGCGAGGCGTTTGAAATATTAATATTTAGGAGCCTTGCATTCAATTATGCCTTGTGTTATAATACGACTTGTTGTATTCAAAATTGAATGCTAGATGTATCTGAAAGAGGTGAGTATCATGAATAAAGAAATTCAACCAAAATATGAAGAATTAACTGTAACTTGCAACTGCGGTCACAGTTTTCTAACTAGTTCTACTAAAGACAAAATTCGTGTAGAAGTATGTTCACAATGTCATCCATTCTATACAGGTAAACAAAGATCTGCACAAGCTAAAGGTAGAATTGATAAGTTTAACAAAAGATATAACGCGTAATAAGCGTTTAAAGAGGTTGAGTAGTCTCAGCCTTTTTTTTATTGAGAGGAGGGAGATTGTGGGACGAATAGATATTGGCGGCCAGGCGGTTATTGAAGGCGTAATGATGAAAGGGCCTACTCACTATGCGGTTGCGGTTAGAAAATCAGATGACACTATTGATGTGGATGTTAAGCGGACTAATAGTTTGTTAGATAAAAGTAAGCTTTTTAAATTGCCTATTATTAGGGGTATGGTTGTATTTGTGGAATCACTAGTATTAGGGACTAAAACTTTAACTTATTCAGCAGAACTATTTGGCGATGAAGAACTTGAGGAAGAAAGTAAGTTTGAATTGTGGCTTAGGGAAAAGCTAGGTGAGAAAACAGAAAAAGTCTTGCTTGCTTTAACTATGTGTTTGTCGTTTGCCCTTGCAATTACAATATTTATGCTTTTACCCATGTGGTTAAGTCAGTTGTTTAGGCCGCTTATCCCATCTTCATTTGCTTTAAATTTAATTGAAGGTGTATTTCGTATTACGATATTTTTATTATATATGAAACTTGTTTCCAACTTAAATGATATTCAGCGAACCTTTCAGTACCATGGGGCTGAGCATAAAACTATTAATTGTTTAGAGCAGGACATGGATTTAACTGTGGAAAATGTTAGAGAGTGCACAAGATTGCATAAAAGTTGTGGGACTAGTTTTTTATTTATAGTTATGGTTGTTAGTATATTAGTTTTTAGCGTGTTTACAACAACAAATCTATGGATTAGGACAATTGTTAGAATTATTATGGTACCTATTATTTCAGGAATATCTTATGAGTTTATAAGGTGGGCTAGGAAAAACTCTAATAGCTCTCTTAGCGAATTAGTGAGTAAGCCTGGTATGTGGTTACAAAAGGAATTTACTACTATTGAGCCTGATGATAAACAAATTGAAGTTGCGATTGCTGCTGTTCAAGGTGTGTTAAATAGTGAAGGCAGTATAAGTTAAAACGTTAGGAGTGTTTTTATGAGTACAGAAACAGTAACAAGCCATCCAATTAATGATGTGTTGGCATTAGGGAGAATGTTATTAGAGGAAAAACATGTGTCAGATGCAAATATAGATGCTAAATTGTTATTGATGCATGTGTTAGATATGGATACGATGGAGCTTCTTACAGGGAGTAAAAATTTGGTTGGAGCGGAACAAATTAATGAGTATTTAAATTTGGTTAACCAACGAGGTGCAAAAGAACCGCTACAATATATAACTAAACAGCAAGAATTTATGGGACTACCTTTTTTTGTGGATAAAAGAGTGCTAATTCCTAGACAAGATACAGAGTTGTTAGTTGAAGCTATTATAAATATGTCTAAAACTATTCCAATTAAAAAGGCTATTGAAGTGGGAGTAGGTTCGGGATGTATATCTATTGCGCTTGCAGCCTTGGTTAAGGATATATCAGTGATAGGTGTTGACATATCTCAAGATGCATTAGACGTTGCATTAGAAAATGCTAAAGCAAATGATGTGGAAGATAAAATTCAGTTTATTCAAAGCGATTTATTTAGCAGCATAGAAGATGTTGGTCCAGTTGACCTTATAGTATCAAATCCTCCTTACATTTCTAAAACAGAAATTGATACTCTAATGGAAGAGGTGCGCGAGTTTGAACCTCGTATTGCGCTAACTGATGAAGGCGATGGGCTGAAATTCTATAGTTCAATAGCTATGGAGGCTAAATATTATTTACGCGAAGGTGGAGTTCTTGCATTTGAAATTGGTCATAATCAAGCAGAAGATGTTAGAAATATATTAATCTATGAGGGTTACAAAAATATAGAGTTGTTACAAGATTATAACAGTAGAGATAGAGTTATAATTGGGATTATGAGGTGAAAATATGTTTGACCAATTAGAGGAATTAATTATAAAATTTGATGATATAAGTCAGCAAGTCAATGACCCTAAAATTATTGCTGACCAAGATACTTGGCGAAAGCTTATGAAGGAGCTAAGTAATCTAGAACCTATCGTAGTAAAATATAAGGAATACAAATCTACTTTAGAAGCAATTGAAGAGTCGTTGCTTATGTTAGAAGATAATTTAGAGGCTGATTTTGAGGCACTTGTTAAAGAAGAGTTAGCTGAAAATAAAAGAAGAGTAGAGCCATTAGAAAATGAGCTTAAAATACTATTAATTCCTAAAGACCCTAATGATGATAAAAATGTTATAGTGGAAATCCGCGGAGGAGCTGGCGGTGATGAAGCAGCACTGTTTGCAGCTGATTTATACCGTATGTATAGTCGCTTTTCAGAGCGTTCTAAGTGGAAAAGTGAGCTTATGAGTGTAAATGAAAGTGGAATAGGTGGATTTAAAGAAGTGATATTTATGTTAAGAGGCGATGGTGCGTATTCTAGGCTTAAATATGAAAGTGGTGTTCATCGTGTGCAGCGTATTCCAACTACTGAATCTGGCGGACGAATTCATACTTCAACCGTAACAGTTGCAGTATTGCCTGAGGCTGAAGAGGTGGATGTTGAGATTAATATGAATGACATTGTTACTGATGTGTTCCGTTCATCTGGAAATGGTGGACAAAGTGTTAATACAACTGACTCTGCTGTTAGGTTAACACATACTCCAAGTGGAATTGTTGTATCTTGTCAAGATGAAAAATCTCAATTAAAGAATAAAGAAAAAGCGTTAAAAGTATTACGTGCGCGATTATATGAATTAGAATTACAAAAGCAAAAAGCAGAAATTGCTGCTGAGAAAAAATCACAAGTTGGTACAGGCGCTAGAAATGAGCGAATTCGCACATATAACTTTCCGCAGGGGCGTGTAACTGACCATAGGGTGGGGCTTACGCTTCATAAGTTAGACCAAGTGTTAGACGGTGACTTGGAAGAAATTATATCTACTTTAACTACAGTAGACCAAGCTGAAAAATTAAAACAATCAGCAGTTTAGAAAATCTTTAATCGCTTAAGAAACTCTTAGGCGATTTTTTTGTTCTATCACGGTACAAGCCTTAATAGATATATATAAAAAAGGAGGTTGGGGACATGGAGATAATAGTTTCATTTTTTCTAGGATTTTTATCTGAAGGAATTGGAGTTGCATTAGGAATATTATTATTATACTTATTTAACATTAAAAGCAAAAGAATGATAGGAATATTATTTGGTGGGACAGCAGGGATTATGATTGCGCTTATTTGTTTTGATGTATTACCAGATGCATTTATAATGGGACAAGACTTATTTGTATTTTTAGGTGTTACAATAGGAGTGGGTATAGGGCTGTTTTTGGAACAAATTACTACTACGGTACAAAAAACACTTCATATAGCCGAGGGCCAAATGGTACAAACTGGAATAGCGTTACTTATTGGAATTGCCGTACATAACATTCCAGAAGGATTTGCACTAGGCTCCATTGCAGCTATGTCGCAAGACACAGTATTAAACTTTGCAGCAATCGTTTGTTTACATAGTATACCAGAAGCAGTTGCACTTACTATACCACTAAAAGAGGCTGGCGCTAAAACTAGTTTCGTTATGGCTATACCATTTGTGCTAGGCGGCGTTATGGGGATTGGAGCGGTTGGAGGATACTTATTTAGCCAAGTTAGCGAAGCATTTGTAGCAGTTTCATTAGGGCTAGCATCAGGAATTATATTATACATAGTTTGTGAAGAGTTATTGCCAGAATCAAAACACATTTGGAATGGAAGACTTACAAGCGTGGCAACAGTAATGGGCGTTTTAATTGGCATGTTAATATTAAGATAATAAGATTATTAAATATGGAAAATTTTTACTAAAATTTTAGTTAACACCTAGTATTGTAATAAAATTCGGCTATTACACGGTTTTTTTTGTGTAAAATTAACAAAAATATCCTGTAATAATAACTTATAAATAGCACATACTACTTTTGTACCACAAATTATTTAAAACTTTTATGAGGTGATTAAAATGGCAAAAAAACAAAAAGCAAACAAAGCAGCTAGTAACGTAAGTGATACAACTAAAGCAACTGATTGTGGAAGCAATCAAGCATCTAATTGTGGAAGCAACCAAGCATCTAAAAACTGCGGTAGCTGCTAATATAAAAACTTGTTTGTTTCTTTCTGTCCTATAAAGGAGGCGACACTATGCCGAGATTAACATGTGGTGTTACGAATTGTGCTCACAACTCAGAAATGTGCTGTTCTTTAAACCATGTAGAAATTGAAGGTGCAGGTACTAACTGTGCAGATGGTACTTGTTGCCAGAACTTTGTAGAAGCCGTAGGAGCGACTAATTGTTGTGCGTGCGCAAATCCCGTGGTGGACGTTGCTTGTGAAGCAACCAATTGTACTCACAACTGTGGGTGTAAATGTAAAGCAGACTCAATTGACGTATCCGGTGTGGGAGCTTCTAATTGTGCAATGACGCAATGCTCAAGTTTTTGTAGCCAATAGGCAAAAATAGGGAGAGTGCATGACAAAGTTATTTGTGATGCACTCTTTTTATAATGCATAAAAATAAAAAAAACTGCTCCTTTAGCAATCAAAGGAATACAGTTTTTACACCATCACAATTTTTTTTTATAGGTATAAAGACAGCTACAATGCCTTATACCGGAAGAAATTAAATCAGCCATTTTCATAACTAGAGAAAGTCTAGTTGTTTGAATAACAGACATATTCATAGTAGGACTTTTTAAATTTACAATTCCAATAATGTGTAAATCCCCAACAGCCGGGAGGTCCTTCTTAACACCTGCGCCAGGTTTTATCGCTCCTTCTCCAATAGCTACACATCCTACATTTTCTGCACTACCTAAGCAGGCATCTATAGAAATGATTAACGCATGGGGATGGCGAAATTTTATATAAGAAATAGTCTCAGCTAAATTTTTTGCATGAACAGGTTTTTCTAATGTTCCATAAACATGAATATTAGTGTGATTGAAGTCTTTTAATTTATAGCCAATTAAAGGACCTAAGCTATCTCCTGTAGCTCTGTCAGTACCAATACAAACTAAAATTAATTCTTCTTGATATAATGGAAGGTATAGATTAAAGTATTTATATAGTACACGACAGAAATCACGAAAGTGATGTCCATCATGAACATTGATATAAATAGGGGATTTTTTTTGGATTTCCAATTGTTGCATGATTTCCGCCACCTTTTACCAATTTTTTGCTATATATTTATTATGCACCATTTTTTAGAAAAATATAAGGGGGGTAGGGGCGTTTTTTGTAGAAAAAATATTTCATGTTATCGACACAAAAGACTAAATTTTGCGCTAGTTATGTAGTATAATATATGTATGGAAGAAGATGGAAGGAGAATAACAATGGGCAGAATGACTTACGATCCTCGTGAAGGGGAGAAAAAAACAGTATCAAAAGGTAGTACATCAGGTAAAGGGAAGACTTCAAGTGTAAATGGAAAAGAAATTGACGCAACAGAAAGATATTCTAAATTAGTGGAAAATATCGAATCTTTAAGACCAGTAGGAGATGTTGAATGTGAGCATATTGTTTATATTGAAGATTATGCTTATACATACTTGTATCAATACGCTGGGACAAACCCGACTAAAGAGCAAGCAGCAATTATAGTTGGTGAGTATTATGAAGATACTAAAGAAGCTATTGTATCAGGGATTATACCTGTAAATGAAGAATATCTTGATGCAGGTGAAAATTGGATAGGACAAAAAGCATTAGATGCTGTTATGGCTGAAAAGGAGCAATATTTTCCAGGGTCAAATATTTTAGGATGGTTACACATGCAACCCGGCTATGGGACTATGGTTAGCTCGAAAGAGGTTAAAACCCATAGGGATTTATTCCCGCAACAACATACTATATTGTTTCTGGTAGACCCTATTAATAAAGTGGAGACCTTCTTTATATATGAGGAGGAAACCTTAAAAGAACAAACAGGTTACTATTTATATTATGATGCAAATCCAGCTATGCAGGATTATATGCAACAAAAACCTTTGATTGAGGAAAAAGAACATTTTGAGGATACGGCAGTGAAACAGTTTAGAGAAATGGGTAGTAAAAGAAAACAAGAGTATGAAGATAAACAAAAAACTAATTTTTCAGTAGTAGCAGCATCTTTAGTGGTATTAGCTTTAGGTGTGGCATTGTCACGCGTTACAGGTGGCGATGATGATTTATTTGGCCAACAAGCGCAAGCTGCAATAAGTCAGGGAGTGCAGGATGAAGAGAGTGGCTATTCTATTTCCTTTGGTGAGGAAGAGCTGACAAATGCATTAGTTAATGAAGCTATCAACACAAGCGCTAAACTAGAGGATGATGCGGTAGTTATAGAAGCATCAGCTCCTATTGTAGAAGCGCCAGAAACTACTGTAGTTGCTGTGCAAGCTGATACAACTGTAGTTGTGGAGGTAGAAGAGATTGAGGAAGAGGTTGTGGAGATAGAAGAGATTGAGGAAGAAGTTGTGGAAACTGCACAAGAAGAGATTGAGGAAGAGGCTGTAGCAGTAGTTTCCGAAAATGTAGAAGAAGCACATGAAGATGAGTTTATTGTATATACTGTAGAAGAAGGGGACACAATAAGAAGTGTTAGTGCCAAACATTTTGACAGCGAAGGTCGTGTATGGGACATTATAGAGTGGAACGACTTAGAGAATGGTGACCACATTTATGTTGGACAACAATTAAAAATTCGTGTAGAATAAATATAGACAACAAGAATTTGGGCAGTATTTTTGTTGTGTATAGTTGCGAAAATAGGAGGAGTTTTTTAATGCCGAAATTGAAATGTTTATTTGTATCAACAGAGGTTGTGCCTTATGCTAAAACTGGTGGTTTAGCAGACGTTGCAGGCGCATTACCTAAGGAGCTAGTTAAACAGGGACTAGATGTAAGAGTTGTTATGCCTTACTACAGACAAGTTAAGGAAAAAATTAACGAAAGCGAATGTAACTTAAACTTATGGTATACTGTGGACCTTGGTTGGAGAACGCAAGGTGTAGATGTATATTACGATGATTCAATTGTACCAACATATTTTTTGAAAAATGACCATTACTTTCATAGAGATGTACTTTACGGATATGATGATGATTGCGAAAGATTTGCTTTTTTCTGTAGAGCGGTAGTTGAATTAATCACTCGTATTGATTTTGTACCAGATATTATCCACTGTAATGATTGGCAAACTGGACCTATTCCATTGTTAATTAGAGACCAGTATTATTGGGACACAAAATACCATAACATTAAGACTGTATTCACTATTCATAACATGAAGTATCAAGGGATTTTTGGCGAAGAAGCGTTAGACTTACTTGGGCTTAATGGGGGATATTCAAACTCTGATAAACTAGAATTTAATGGGGGTATAAGCTTTTTAAAAGCTGGACTAATTTACGCTGATCATATCAATACAGTTAGCCCAACTTATGCAGAAGAGTTAAAAACACAACAATACGGATGCGGTATGGATAGTCTTATTAGAGAGTCTTTATATTGGAAGACTTCTGGCATACTAAACGGTATAGATACTGATAAGTACGATCCGGCTACAGATAGGCATATTTATAAAAACTATAGTGCTAAAACTTTAGAGGATAAAGCTATAAACAAAAGTGAGTTTAGAAAAGAGTATGGCTTAAAAGATGATGGTAGCATGTTAATTGGTATTATATCTCGCCTAACTGACCAAAAAGGTTTTGACCTAATGAAACATGTGGTTGACCATCAATGGTTTATGGATAAGTTAATGTCTTTAAACGTACAATTTGTAGTACTAGGTACTGGTGAGTATGAGTATGAAAATATGTTTAAACATTTCAAACATTTATATGGAGATAGAGCTGGAGTATTTTTAGACTTTAATGAAGGTTTAGCTCAAAAAATCTATGCTGCATGTGATGTTTTCTTAATGCCATCTGAGTTTGAGCCATGTGGTTTAGGACAGCTTATGGCTATGAGATATGGAGCGGTGCCAGTTGTGCGTCAAACAGGCGGTTTAAAAGATACAGTTATCCATTATAACTATATGACTAAAGAAGGTACAGGTTTTGAATTTACTGATTACTCTGGCTACTGGTTATTCCGAAAAATCGAGGAAGCTTATGATTGTTATGTAAATAGACCTAAGGATTTCCACAAAATCCAACTTAACGGTATGACTAAGCAATATGGTTGGGCTGAGTCTGCTACTAAGTATGCAGATTTATATAAATTGATAAAAGGGTAAATATAATAGGGCGGGTGCGAAAATAGTAGCACTTGTCCTATTTTTTTTGTATAATATAAAACTAGCAGGGAATATTTTAGTAAAGGAGTTTGCGCAATGAAATCTGGTAAAATAATGGGTGTAGTAGCATTATTTATTATTGCATATATAGCTTATACTGCTATTACGTATCAATCAAAAGATATAAGTCAACTTAAAGTTAGTAATACTATATTGGAATTCGACCCGTTAAAGATGGAGTATGTTGGTGTAAACGAAGGACAAGTTATATATATTAGCGGAGATGGTATTAAGGCCCTGAATAAGAAAGGAGAGGAAGTTTGGGCAGATACATTTTCTCTTAAGGATATAATTGTGTCTCAAAAGGAGCCTTATTTAGCAGTAAGTAATTTAAGGAATAAGCAAATTTATCTGTTTAACGATAAAGGTAAGCAGGCGGAAATCTCTTTACAAAATCCTGTGGTAGGCTTTTGTGTTAATCCATCGGGGTATGTAGCAGTTATTGAGGAGATTGATGGAGGGCATATTATTTCTGCGTATGATAATACTGGTAGGTTTTTAGAGGTAAATAGTGGTAGCTTTACTTCTAATGGGGATTATCCTATAGCTGTAGAAATTTCGCCTAATAATGAGCTTATTATGGTAAGTTATTTGTATTTAGGCGACACTCAGCTAGCGTCTACAGTAGGTGCAATAGCAGTGGCTCAGCCGCTTGTGGCAGTGGGCGAACCTATGCTTTTTGGTAATATGGAAAGTGATAATTTAGTATATGAAATTGAGTTTATTTCTAACAATGTGTGGGCTAGCATAGGGGATAAATTTATAACTTTTTATAGTATTAATGGAGAAATTTTACGCAGCGTGGATGTTAGCGGTGTTTTATATTCACCAGTGTTAACAAGTATGCCTAAAATTGGAGGATTTATTCCTATTGTTAAAGGGGTATCTCATATTGGTAGTACTGTTCATGCAGTGAGTGAATTGACGCTATTAAATAGTGAAGATAGTCGCAGTGTAGAGATGTCATTTGAGTCGCCTATTAGCTATGTTCATGCAAATAATCAAGGTGTAGTTGTAGGAGATGGCCGAGTTTTTAAAGCATATAATAAGATAGGTATTCAATATTTAGAGTACCATGCACGCCAAGATGTCAATCAGCTAATTGCTACAGATGATATTATAATTGCAGTTACAAAAGATAGCGTAGTGAGGTTGGAGAAAAATTCTATTTAGTAAAAAAGGAGTGAGCTAGGTATGTTGTTGGATTTATTAGTAATAGCGTTAATCATTATGTTTTGTATAGTATCTTATAACCGAGGATTAGTTATAGCATTATACAAATTGTTTGGCGGAATAATTTCACTTGTGTTAGCATTTTTCTTATATAAGATAGTTGCTAGCGCTTTAGGTATGACTGAGTTGCCAGCATTAATATCAGAGTTTGTAGCAGGTTATTTAGTTAACTTAGATATAGTAGAAGGGGTGCAAGCCCAAGCGGCAGAGATTCGGGAAAACTTAGCATTTTTACCAGATGCTATAGTAAATATGATTATACAAAATAATAATTATGAAGTATACTCTGTTTTAGAGGTAAACAACCTTATAGATTATGTTGCTGTTTCGATTGGTAACCTAATTATTAATGCGATTTCAATTGTTATTGCGTGGATATTATCTACAATTGGTCTGTCTATAGTTGTTAGTGGAGTTGACTTAGTAACTAAATTGCCAGTATTAAATGCTGTTAATAAATTGGCAGGAGCAGTAATTGGATTTATTAATATTATTTTAATAATTTGGATTTTTTGCTTAATAGTGCCATTTTTAATAGAAATGCCATCTCTAGTTTGGTTTAGGGATATGTGGGAAACTAGTTTTATATTGCAGTGGTTTTATAATAATAACTTTTTACTGGATTATCTTACGAGTTTGACGTTAAAAAGTTAAAATAAAAATAATTTAAGGGGGCGAGTTTGCCCCTTTTAAATAAAGGATGATAAATATGGATGGAATAGTAAGTGTATATAAAGAAAAAGGATATACATCTCATGATGTGGTGGCTAAGGCAAGGAAGATACTTGGGCAGAAGCGAATTGGACATACTGGGACATTAGACCCTGATGCTGAGGGTGTTTTACCGTTATGTATAGGTAGGGCTACTAAAGTAGTTCCTTATTTAACTGATGCAAATAAGTGTTATGAAGCAGAGGTTATTTTGGGGGCTTATACAACGACTGAAGATGCAACGGGTGAAGTTGTAGAAACTTTTAATGTATGTGTAACACCTAAACAGATTGAGGAGGTAGTTTCTAGTTTTGTAGGTGAGTATACACAAACGCCACCAATGTACTCTGCTATTAAAATTAATGGTGTTAGACTGTATGAATTGGCGCGCCAAGGATTAGTTGTAGATAGGCCTTCTAGAGTTGTAACTATATATAACTGCGAAATTATAGAGCCACTAGTTAATAATAAATTTAAAATTAGGGTAGAATGTTCAAAAGGAACATATATTCGTACGTTATGTACTGATATTGGTAAAACATTAGGATGCGGTGCACATATGGGTCATTTGCTTAGAACTAGAGTTGGTAAATATACCCTAGAAAATAGTTTTAGTTTAGAGGATATAATAAGAGGTGATTGGGAATTAACTTGCATAGAAAGTGTGTTTGAAAATTTTGCTCAAGTAGTTGTAAAAGACTATGCTAATAGCCTGCTGTATAATGGAAATCAAATTTCAGCAGATGATGTGTTGGTGGTGCCAAGTAGTGGTGAAATGGTTAGGATGTATGATAGCTCTAATAAATTTATAGGGATATACAAAAGAGTAGGAAGTAAGTTTGTGGTAGAAAAAATGTTTTTATAAATAGTGGAGGTGGCAGATGATACATTTATATAACACTTATGATATTGAACAAGAGGAACCAACTGTAGTAGTAATCGGAAACTTTGATGGAGTCCATAGAGGACATCAAAAGCTGTTTGAGGTGGCAAAGCAAAATAGTGAAGGGCGTAGAATTGTAGCGCTGTCATTCACTCCGCATCCTAGCTGGGTAATTAGTAATGACCCTAAACAGATGATTATGCGTACGTATGATAAGCGTAATAAGATGAATCAGTGTGGAGTGGATGTATACATTCAATACCCTTTTACGTTAGAGTTTTCTAAAACTGACCCGGAAGTATTTTTTGAAGAAATTTTAGTTAAACAACTTAAGGCTAAAGTAGTTGTGGTGGGACAAGATTATCACTTTGGAAAAGAACAGCAAGGTAATATCGAGTTTATGCAAAGTTTTGCAAATAAGTTTAATGTAAAGTTATGCGCAGTAAAGAAAGTGTTTATTGATGGAGAGGCTATTTCTAGCACAAAAATACGCAACTTAATTTGCGAAGGTAATTTGCAAGAGGCTAAAGAACTGCTAGGTGAAGATTATGTTGTATCAGGTGCAGTTGTGGAAGGCAAGAAGTTAGGGAGGCAGATTGGATTTCCTACAGCTAACATTTTGGCTAGGGAAGGAGTGCTGTATCCGCCTAACGGAGTGTATGCGACAAAAGCAAGAGTTAATAAGCAAGATTATTTAGGTATTACAAACATAGGCTGCAACCCTACTGTAGGGGGTATAATTAAGACTATTGAAACTAACATTTTTGACTTTAATGAAGATATTTATAATGAGCATATAGTTTTGACGTTTTATAAGTTTATTAGACCGGAGAAAACATTTAAAGGTGTACCAGAATTAATAGAGCAGATTACTCAAGATAAGCAAAAGGTGGCACAGTTAAATTCGATTTATTGTTATGTGTGAAAAACTGGTATATAATAAGGAATATTTGGGTATTACTAATATAGGAAAATTTAGTATGTATTAATTGATATATATTGTATATATTGATGTAATTAATACGCAATAAATCAATATTTTTTGTTAAGAGTGACAAATTATAACTTAAATTATAGTTTACAAGATTTGTTTGCTATGCTATACTAGGATAGTATTTATGCCATTACTCAGTTTTTGGAAACTCCGACCATTGCTTGGTAATAGGCAATATATGAATATATTAGGAGGAAATAAAATGACTAAAGAAGTAAAAAGTGAAATTATGCAAAAGTACGCTAGAACCGAAAATGATACAGGTTCTCCAGAAGTACAAATTGCTTTGCTTACGCAAAGGATTAACCATTTAACTGACCATTTGCGTACGCATAAAAAAGATCATCATTCACGCCGTGGATTATTTCTTATGATTGGTAAAAGAAGAGGTTTGTTAGATTATTTAATTAAAACAGACATCGACAGATACCGTACAATCATTAAAGAATTAGGAATTAGAAAGTAAGACAGAGGGTGGGAGCTTTTCCACCCTTTTTAAATATTTAGGTGACTATGTGTGCAATGTTAGAACTGGCCAATCTTTGCTCAATTCTAAGATTGCACAGGTGGACCTAGTTAATAAGAGAGGGAAGGTAGAATATGATAAAAACTTATTCAATGAATTTAGCTAATAGAGAGTTAAAAGTTGAAATTGGCAGAGTTGCTGAGCTAGCAAATGGCGCAGCTTTAGTTAGCTATGGTGATACCACAATTTTAGCTACAGTTGTGGCGAGCGAGGAGCCAAAAGAAGGCGTTGATTTTTTTCCGCTTAGTGTAAATTATGAAGAGAAAACTTACGCAGTGGGAAAAATACCAGGTGGTTTTTTAAAAAGAGAGGGTCGTCCATCAGAACGTGCAATTCTAACTTCGCGTGTAATAGATAGACCTATTAGACCTCTTTTTCCTAAAGATTATAGAAATGATGTAGTTATTACAACAACTGTTATGTCAGTTGAGCAAGATTGTTCTCCGGAAGTGACGGCAATGATAGCTGCTTCATTAGTATTAGATATATCAGAGATTCCATTTAAAGGCCCTGTTGGTTCGGTTCAAGTGGGTTGTGTAGATGGTGAATTAGTTATTAATCCAACTTTAGAGCAGCGTGAAAAGGGTACTTTAGCACTTACTGTTTCTTCTTCTAAAGATAAAGTTATGATGATTGAAGCAGGAGCGTATGAAATTTCTGAAGAGGTAATGTTTGAAGCTATTATGAAAGGACATGCCGTTAATCAAGAAATTGTTAAGTTTATAGAAGAAATTAAAGCTGACTGTGGTAAAGAGAAGAATTATGAATATGATACTGCGGGAATTCCAACGGATATTTATAATGCTATAACAGATATTATTGGTGATAAAAGAATGGAAGAAGCAGTTTTCACTGATGATAAGCAAGTAAGAGGGATGCAGTTAAAAGCGTTACAAGATGAAGTTATAGAAAAGCTTGCTAGTGAGAATGAAGAATATTTACAGTATTTAGTAGAAAGTTTTTATCAATTTGAGAAAAAGACAGTTAGACGAATGATTTTAAAAGACCATAAACGTCCAGACGGTAGAAAACTTGATGAAATTAGACCACTTAAAGCTGAAATAGATATTATACCACGCGTGCATGGTTCTGGTATGTTTACTAGAGGACAAACTCAGGTGCTTACTATAACAACGCTAGGTTCTTTAGCAGATGCACAAATAATTGATGGATTAGATGAGCTTGAGGTTTCAAAAAGATATATGCATCATTATAATTTTCCTCCGTATTCAGTAGGAGAAGCTAGAGCGCCAAGAGCAGCAGGGAGACGAGAAATTGGTCATGGGGCATTAGCCGAAAGAGCATTAGTAGCGGTATTACCAGCTGAGGAAGAGTTTCCATATTCAATGCGCCTAGTATCAGAAGTAGTTAGCTCAAATGGTTCTACATCTCAAGCTAGTATTTGTGGGTCTACGCTATCACTTATGGCTGCTGGGGTACCTATTAAAGCGCCTGTAGCAGGTATTTCTGTAGGGTTAGTAACAGGTGAGACTGATGCTGACTTTGTATTGTTAACTGATATTCAAGGTTTAGAAGACTTTTTTGGTGACATGGACTTTAAAGTTGGTGGTACAAAAAAAGGTATTACAGCTATTCAAATGGATATGAAAATTGAGGGATTAACGGAAGATATTATAAAAGGGGCTTTAGAACAAACTAAGATTGCTCGTGACTATATTTTAGATGAGGTAATGTTAAAAACTATTAGTACACATCGTGAAAATCTTTCTCCTTATGCACCGTTTATTACGCAAATGAAAATTAACCCAGAAAAAATCAGTGAAGTTATTGGTGCTAAAGGTAAAACTATCAATAAAATTATTGAGGAAACTGGTGTAAAAATTGATATTGAAGACGATGGTAAAGTATCAATTTGTGGTGATAGTGAAGTGAATGCAAAACGTGCTATGGAAATTATAGAAAGTATTACTAAGGAATTAGAAGTGGGCCAGATATTTAATGGTAAAGTAATTAAACTTATGAATTTTGGTGCGTTTGTGGAGCTTGCTCCTGGTAAAGAAGGGCTTGTTCACATATCTCAGTTAGCTCATAAACGTGTTGAGAAAGTGGAAGATGTGCTTAATGTAGGTGACCCTATTGAAGTTCAGATTATCGAAATTGACAAACAAAGTCGGGTGAATTTATCTAGAAAAGTATTATTGCCAAAACCTCCAAAAGAGAGTTAATAAGGGCTGACTTCTATTTTATAGGAGTTGGCTTTTTTTTGGATAACTGTCTCTAGCTGACATCTTCCTCTAGGAGTGGGACTTAGGGTATAGGGGCGTTGTCCTAAACTCCGGAGGCAGTTGGATACTTAAAATTTAGTAAAGGGAGATGAATTATGATAGCTTATTTAGTCGGAGAAATTACACAAACTTATGATGAGTATACAGTATTAGAGGTAGGTGGCATTGGTTATGAAATATTAGTGTGCGCAGATTATAAGCTTAGTGGACATCAAAAGATATATATATACGAAAATATAAAAGAAGAAATTCATGATTTATATGGGTTTGTAACTCTTACAGATAAACAAATATTTAAAAAGCTTATTACTGTAAATGGAGTTGGCCCTAAAGCAGCTTGCCAAATGATTACTATGTATGGTGCAAATCAGTTAGCTAGTTATATAATCCAAGGAAACAATCAGGCTATTACAAAAATTAATGGGATAGGAGCCAAAATTGCAAATAGAGTTATTTTGGAGCTTAAAGACAAATTGAGTGACTACTTTGAGCCTGTGGTATTCCATTTAAATACTGATTTAACTACTAGTGTAAGTAACGTTGCTAAATACGAGGCGACTGAAGGACTTGTTGCGCTTGGATATTCTAATACAGAAGCTACTAAAGCAGTTACAGCAATATATAATGATAACGATACGTCAGAGCAGTTAATAAAAAAAGCACTAGAGTTAATGGCATTAATTGTAGATTAATTATGAAACGCTATTATAAGGAAGAATGGTATGAAAAAACGTATAGTCTCAGCAGATTTACAAATTGAAGATAATGAAATTGAAGGAAATATAAGACCTATAACGTTAGAGGAATATATAGGCCAAACTAAAGCTAAAGAAGCTTTAGAAATATTTATACACGCAGCAAAAAAACGTAACGAAGCGTTAGACCACGTATTGTTATACGGCCCTCCAGGGCTTGGTAAAACTACGTTAGCTGGTGTAATTGCTAAGGAGATGGGAGTAAATATTAAAATAACTTCAGGCCCTGCAATAGAAAAGCCGGGTGATATTGTAGCTATTCTAAATATTCTTAAAGCAGGTGATATACTATTTATTGATGAAATCCACAGAATGCCTAGAATTGTGGAAGAGATGTTATACTCGGCTATGGAAGACTTTTGTATAGATATTATAGTAGGAAAAGGGCCTGCTGCAAAATCTATTAGATTAACCCTATCTAAGTTTACTCTAATAGGTGCAACTACACGTGCGGGTATGTTAAGCTCTCCTTTGCGAGATAGATTTGGAATTATACAACGACTAGAATATTACACATTAGAGGAGTTAGCTAGTATTATATCTAGAACAGCTAATATATTAGATACAACTATAGATTATGACGCTTCTATTGAAATAGCAAAATGCTCAAGAGGTACACCTAGATTGGCTAATAGATTTTTCAAACGCGTTAGAGATATTGCATATATAAAATACGATACTGAAAATATCACTAAAAATGTAGCTATAAAAGCTTTAAGATTGTTACATCTTGATGAAAATGGTTTAGATGAACTGGATAGAAAAATTTTAAGTACAATTGCGCTTCAATTTAAGGGGGGACCAGTAGGACTTGATTCATTAGCAGTTACACTTGCCGAGGAACGCGACACACTAGAAGATGTATACGAACCTTATTTATTGCAAAAAGGTTTAATTCAACGGACAAGTAGAGGGCGAGTATTAACAGATGCTGCTATGGAACTTATAAATAACGGAGGAGTAAATGAATAAAGTAGAATTATTAGCCCCAGTTGGTAAAATTGAAAATATGTATGCAGCAGTTGAAAATGGCGCTGATGCTATATTTTTAGGCGGAAAAGAGTTTAGCGCAAGATACTCAGCGGAAAACTTTACAATAGGGGAAATTAAAGAAATTATAAAATATTGCAAGCTAAGAGGAATTAAAGTTTATATAACTGTTAATACTCTAATCAATGAAGCAGAGTTGCCAAAATTATTTGGATATTTAGAACAATTACAAAATATCGGTATTGATGCATTAATTATTCAAGATTTGGGAATTGTAAGATTAGTACAAAAATACTTTCCTTCATTAACATTACATGCAAGCACTCAGCTTAGTGTTCACAGCGTATATGACGCACAATTTTTAAAATCTCATGGTATCAGTCGCATTGTATTAGCTAGGGAATTAACATTAAATGAAATTATAGATATAAAAAATAATGTAGATATAGAAATAGAAACGTTTGTACACGGTGCATTATGTTATTCATACTCAGGTCAATGTTTAATGAGTAGCGTAATAGGTTCTCGTAGTGGAAATAGAGGTAAATGTGCTCAGCCATGCCGTATGCAGTATGAACTCTGTCGCGATGGTGAAATTATTATTGATAAAACTCATCTGCTAAGTCCTAAAGACATTTGTACTTTAGATATTTTGCCAAATTTAATTGAAGCTAATATTACTTCATTTAAAATAGAGGGCAGAATGAAATCCCCTGAATATGTTGCTTCAGTAGTTAAAGCTTATAGAAAATACATTGATAATAATATTCCTTCCGTATTAAATGAAGATTTAAATGAGTTGCAAGCAGTATTTAATAGAGGTGGTTTTTCAACTGGATATTATAATTTATCTGCGGGCTTACAAATGATGGCTACTAAAAGTCCAAAAAATATAGGTCTTTTAATAGGAAAAGTTAAATCCTACAATCCAAAAACTAAACTTGCTACTATATATACTACAAAGCAACTAAATCCTGGAGATGGTATTGAAGTTTGGAATAGTAAAAAACATATTGGTACAGGTATTTCAAATACTTATAAAGAAAATTCTAGTTTTAGTATCCAAATTCAAGCAGAGCCAGGAAGTTTAGTGTATCTTTCTAAAGACCATTTGCTTTTAAAATCGTTAAGGAAAACTTATGAAAAGCCTGTGAGGAAAAGAGAAATTAACGCTAAAGTATATGGAAAAATAGGTCAACCTATTAAGTATACATTGATTTGTGATAATATTGAGGTTTGTGCATATGGTGATATATTAGAACAAGCAGTTAATAATCCTATTGCTATTGATAAGATAAAATTACAGTTTACTAAGTTAGGTGCTACCCCATTTAAAATCAATTGTATAGATATAGAATGGGACGATAATTCTTATATTGTAATTAGTAAGCTTAATGAACTAAGGCGTGAAGTGATTGAAAAATTAGAACATGCGCTGTTAACCGTTAATAGTAATCAACCTAAGTATTTTAAAAAATGTGAATTAGCAAATATTATACAGACTCCACAAATTAGTGCAAAAGTCGAAACCTTTAACCAGCTTAATCAAATACTTCAATATGAAAATATTACTAAAGTTTACTGGGAATGGAATTATAACAATGAAGAGACTATTAGAGCATATAAATTATGCCGAAATAGAAATTTTTTAGTAGCGCTACCAGCTATTATGCGCGATGATATATGGGAGAAATATAGTTTAGACAAATTGTTTGAATATAAAAACATGGGGTACTTATGTAGAACTTTAGGACAAGTTCATTATATTATTGCTAATAAAAAAATTTGTGAAGTAGATTATAATTTAAATGTTACTAATATGGAGCATGCACAATTTTATTTAGATAGCGGAGTTAGTCAGCTTACTTTATCGCTTGAGACAAAAGAAAATTTACCATTCCAAAAAATTATATATGGGCATATGCCTGTAATGACTACGGCGCAATGTTTGCTTGGGCATTATAAGCAGTGTGGTAATAAAGGAAAGTATCATTTAACGGATAGAGTAGGAGCAAAATGGCCCATTATTACTGATTGCAAGTCTTGTACTATGCAAATATTAAATGGAAATTCTGCTGAGGAAAAACTATCGGGAATGGTTAGATTAAATTTTAGTATAGAAACAGAACGTGAAACGCAGATTGTTTTAAAAAGACTTCTGGGGAGGTGTTAGTATATGGATATGTTAATTTTATTAAGCAGATATGTTTTAAGTGGATTAACTATAGCCATGTTTGGCATAATTTTATTATTTTTTATTCCAATTGACACAGTTAATGAAAATATTGTAAGGATAAGATTAGAAATTTTATATCATGTACAAATGCTATTTTTTTCTATAGCTATGGCCATATTAATGTTTCAGGATTTTACTAATATATTTGTAATTGTAGCTAACTGGACTATTACTACGGCAGCAGTGAGTATGTATCATTCAATCATTAGAAAAAATAAAATGCACAATGTATTTATTGGGTTTTATATTCTATCATTTTTAGTATTAGTCTCACAAATAGTTTTAACTAGATTAAATCCATTGCTTGCAACTAGGCAGTTAGGATGGGTATTAATATCTATAGTAGTAGCATGGGTGCTATTTTATATAAGCCCATACTTAGTGAAAAAAAATGTAGGAAATATATATTCATTAGTAATCATTGGTATATTGGCTCTACCATTCTTATTTGGTAGCCAAATTAATGGGGCATTAAACTGGGTTAACATAGGTGGTATTTCATTCCAACCATCGGAAATGGCAAAAATTTTATATGTAATAGCAATTGCTGAGTTTTTAACTTTATACTACATTAGGGAAAACTCGGATAAATCTATATTTAAAGTATTGCTACTTACAGCAGCTGTATTATTAATACTTATAGCACAAAAAGATTTAGGTGGTGCGATGTTATATGCTATTACATTTTTAGTATTAATGTATACAGGTACGTCGAACATAATAATTCCTTTAGTAGGCGTAGGTGTTGGCGCAGTTGGATTTGGTATGCTAATGCTAGTGTTTAGCCATGTGCAAGTGAGAATACAAGCGTGGTTAAACCCGTGGGTGGATATTGTTAACACAGGCTATCAGATGGTACAAGGGCTATTTGCCATGGGAACATGGGGAGTTTTTGGTAGTGGATTAACTAGAGGCTTGCCACAGAAAGTACCATTTGTTACAACTGATTTTATATTTGTAGCTATTGTAGAAGAATTAGGCGTAATAATTGGGATGTGTGTAATATTTAGCTACTTATTACTTGCTATATGGGGCATAAGAATTAGTCTTAAACATAGGATTATGTTCGTTAGATATATAATTATCGGTTATACAACATTTATAGTAATGCAGAGTTTTATTATTTTAGGTGGGGTAATGCAAATATTACCATTAACAGGAGTAACTTTACCATTTGTAAGTTATGGCGGCTCCTCTATGTTTAGCTCTACATGTATGATAGCTATAATATTAAGACAAGAAGTGAGACAAGTTAACTTTAAATGGCCGTCAACGTTTGAACAAAGGACTCCTAAACCGTTGCGTAGGCGGTTTCGTACAAGAAGTAAGTATAGTAAAAGATTGTAATTAGACGGTTAAAATGTTTTAGGGGTGTGTTATGAGAAAAGAAGATAAAACACTAGTAGTAATAGGGGCGATATTTGGAATTTTGCTTATAGTTAGTTGTATAAAGCTATTAGATATTTCAATTAGTCAAGCTGATGCTCTAAGTGTACATGACTTTAATCCAAGGCTAGCTCAGGTAGAAGAACAGATGACAAGAGGCAATTTCTTTGATTATAATGGCGTAGCTCTTACTGATAGTATAGATGGTAAGAGATATTATGTTTATGATTCTAGATATGCGCATAGTATAGGATATTTAAACTTTGGTGAATATGGTTTAGAAAAAGAATTACACCAACAATTATTGTCACCAACTTACAGTATAGAAGAAATTAGCAAAAACCTATTTTTAGATGAAAAATTTTCGGGACGCGACGTTTATCTTACATTGGATAATGAGCTGCAGCAGTTATGCCAAGAAGCATTAGAAGAATATAAGGGAGCTATTGTAATAATTGAGCCTTCAACGGGGCAAGTTAAAGCTATGTACTGCTCACCTAGTTTTAATCCTAATACATTAGATGTTGATTGGAGCACATTGTTAGCTGATACAGATAACACACCTCTGTTAAACCGAGCTACTCAAGGGCTTTATCCGCCAGGTTCTATTTATAAAATAGTTCCTACAATTGCGTTGATGAAATACTACCCTAATGATTGGCAAGATATAACATATACTTGTACAGGTAGTATATGGGTAGATGATGAAAATTGTATTAGTTGCTATAACAATGAAGCTCATGGTAACTTAACGCTTGATAAGGCTTTTGCAGTATCTTGTAATACTTATTTTATAAATCTACTAGAGTATATAACTCCGATACAATTAGAAAAGGTGTCTAAAGAATTATTTTTTGCTGAACAGTTGCCCACTGAGATTAATGTAGCAATAAGTCCTATTAATATAGTAAACACAGATGAATTTAGCCAATATGCAACTTATATGGGACAAGGAAAAACTCTTGTAACACCGTTTCATATGGCTATGCTAGCTAGCGCTATAGCAAATGATGGAGTGTTAATGTCTCCTTACTGGGTTAACTATATTGAGGATAAATCTGGGGAACAAGTTTTAAAAAATTTGCCTCAGTATCATTCGATTTTAATAGAAGAACCTCATGTAGTAGCGCTGCAATACATGATGGAACAAGTGGTGCAATCTGGTACAGCTACTAGCCTTAAAAACCTTACAGGAACAGTTGGAGTTAAAACAGGGACTGCACAAAATGAATCTGCATATGCGCATTCGTGGGTAATGGGCTATGCCAAAAATGGTAATAACTCATTGGCCTATGCAGTAATTGTAGAAAATCAGGAACGAGTAGCTACATCGGTAATCAAGTATGTATTGGAAAATAGTATTAACTAGGCTAGTAGTACAAAACATTAAGTATTTTTAGAAAATAATAGGAATTATTAAATGGTGTTGTAATATACCCAAAATAAGTTTATACTATACTTAATAGACATACTATGAAAGACAGGTGAATATGTATGATAGAAACTGTCAGCTGTGGGGGAGTTGTTATCCATAAAGGCAAAGTGCTGGTCCTCTACAAAGATTACAAAAATAGGTATGTAGGATGGGTACTTCCAAAAGGAACTGTAGAAGTTGGGGAAACACACCAAGTAACGGCTCTTCGTGAGGTTCAGGAAGAAGCAGGTGTTGATGCTCATATTGTGAAATATATAGGGTCAAGTCAATATACATTTCAAGGCAAAGATGATACAGTAAGTAAAACTGTACATTGGTATTTAATGAAAGCCAATAGTTTCTATACTAAACCACAACGTGAGGAGTTCTTTTTAGATGCGGGATATTATAAATATTATGAAGCCTATCATTTAGTAAAATTTTCAGATGAGAGATATATTCTAAAAAAAGCTTATAACGCCTATTTAGAACTTAGGAAAAATAATGAGTGGTTTAGTAAAGATGAAGGAAATTACTACTACAAAAAACGATGATTAAGAACTCCAAGTATGGCTTGGAGTTCTTTTAAATTATTTTAGTTTATTAAGTTCAAATTCGATTTTTTCCCACTCGCTATAATATTTAGAAACAGAAGCTTCAAGCTTTTCTTTTTTACCCGTAAGCGCTATAGTCTTATTAAAGTTACTATATATATCAGGGTCGCATAACTGCTCATCAATCGAACTCATTTCATTTTCAGCCACTTCTATACTTTTTTGTAGCTTAGTAAGCTGGGTATTATATTTAGTAATTTGTGACTGAATATCTTTACTCTTTTTCCAATCTAGTTTATTAGCAGATGCAGGTGCATGAATGCTAGGGGCTGAAATTAGTTTTAATTCTTTTTTCTTTTCTAGATAATAATCATAATCGCCAAGATATAATATCATTCCTTTATTAGACATTTCTAATATTTTAGTTGCTGTTTGATTTATAAAATACCTATCATGAGAAATATATACTACAGTACCTTCATACGTTGTAAGCGCGCGTTCTAAAACTTCTTTAGACATAATATCGAGATGGTTAGTAGGCTCATCTAGTAGTAGTAAATTGGTAGCAGACATCATAATTTTTGCAAGAGCAACACGACCTTTCTCGCCACCACTAAGCGTGCTAAGAGGTTGGAACACATCCTCACCTGTAAATAGGAATGCAGCTAATACATTTCTAATATGACCATCTTTTGCTGAAGGGAAAGCATTTTGTAATTCCTCTAATATAGTGTTATTCATATTTAAATTGCTGTGTTCTTGGTCATAATAGCCTATGTGTACATTTGTACCAACTGTAATTGTGCCAGCAGTAGGGGCTATATGGCGCATGATTAATCTAAATAACGATGTTTTGCCAACTCCATTAGGGCCTACAATAGCAATTTTATCTCCCTTTTTAATATCAAAATTAATATTAGCAAAAATGGGTTTTCCTACATAACTTAAGCATAGATTTTTAATAGATAAAACATCATTACCACTAACTACTTGTGGCGTAAGTATTAAATTCATTGGCTTATCATCTATCATAGGCATTTCTAAAACTTCTTGCTTACTAAGCATCTTCTCGCGACTTCTAGCACGTTTAAGCGACTTCTCCCGATTAAATTGTTTAAGCTTCTCTATTACAGCCCTTTGCCTATTAAGTTCCTGCTGTTGTTTTTCAAATTGCTTAACTTGAGTCTCATGCCACTTGTCGCTTTCAATAATATAGTTATCATAATTTCCATAATAAAGATAGCTCTTTCCAAATTCTATATGAACAACTTTATTTACTACCTTATCTAAAAAATATCTATCATGCGATATAATTAGCACAGCCCCTTTATAGTTTCTTAAAAACACCTCCAGCCATTCGATTGACTCTATATCTAAATGGTTAGTAGGCTCATCAAGCAAAAGTACTGTTGGCTCTTCAAGTAATAACTTTGCTAAAGCAACTCTAGTTTTTTGTCCACCGGATAACTGCAATATCTTTTGATTATAAATGCTCTCATCAAAACCTAATCCTTTAAGAATTCCTCTAACAAGGCTTTTATATTCATAACCTTTCTTTGCTTCAAACGCTTGTCTTAAATTATCATACTCTAAAGTGAGGGTTACCGAATGAGTTTGTGCAATTTCATCTTCTAACTCATGAAGGCGTTTTTCTAAACTTAACACTTCATCAAATACACTGAGTAATTCATCGAACACACTATAATGCGACCGAATTTCCATATGTTGTTTTAAATATCCTATAGAACAAAGTTTAGAATAAATAACCTCTCCTTCGTCTGGACTAATTTCATTAGTAATTATTTTAAATAAAGTAGTTTTTCCAACTCCATTATTGCCGACTATTGCAACTTTATCTTGCGCCTCTATATGAAAATGTACATCTACTAAAACATCCTGCTCATTATACGCCTTTGATACGTGATTACATGCTATTACCATATAATGCCTCCCTAATTATTAATAAGCTAAATAGCTTTAGTGTAAGTCTATCAGAAATTAAAAATGTAATATAGGTTTAATAAATAAAAAAGTTGGTTAGAATACTAAGAAAACCGCCTAATACAAGTGAGGTGCAAACAATGGAAGAGCGTAAAATTTCTATGGCTGTAGTTAGAAGGTTACCTAGGTACTATAGATATTTAGGTGATTTGTTAGATGAGGGTGTAACTAAAATTTCATCGCGTGAGCTGAGTGAAAAAATGAAAGTAACTGCATCTCAAATAAGACAAGATTTAAATAACTTTGGAGGATTTGGGCAACAAGGTTATGGGTATAATGTGGAATATTTATATGAAGAAATCGGTAAAATACTAGGACTTAGTCGACGTTATAAAATGATTTTAATTGGGGCAGGCAACTTAGGACAAGCTTTGGCTAATTATACATCCTTTAGTAAAAGAGGATTTGACCTTATTGGGATATTTGATATTAATCCTAAATTAGTTAGCCTGACCATTCGGGGGGTAGAAGTATTGGATATAGACACTTTAGAGAAATTTGTTCAATCCCATGACGTTGATATTGCAATAATTACAGTCCCTAAACTGGGAGCGCAAGAAGTTGCTGATAATTTATCTAATTGGGGAATTAAAGGAATTTGGAACTTTTCTCCTGTAGATTTATTATGTAAAGATAATATAGTAATAGAAAACGTTAATTTATCACAATCTTTAATGACTCTTGCATACCAAATACATTCTATGAGCGATAAAACTTAAATTGTAATATACTTATGTCACTAAGACGATATAAGTATATTTTTTATTTGTAACTTTGTGGTATTTATAACAGTTTTGTAGTAAAATAAACTATAAACTATTTAAAAATGGAGATTAGCGATGTTAAAAAAATTTTTTCAAAAAAAGCGTACACCTACAGTCATTTCACCAGAACATGAAAAAAATCAATTTATTGAAGATAACCTTGAGATAATTAAATATTCTCTAAGCCAGAAAAAGCTACCTATTGTATCTTTAGACCAATCTTGGCATAACATTAAAGGTATTTTACAAGATGATGAGCTATTAAAACTTGAGGCGCAGGTGATGGAAGATTTAAAGCGTAGGGGACAGATAACACATGATATTAATGAAAATATAAATGCAAAAAGCGTATTAGTCTCCAAAATTTTGGAGCTTAGCGAACATTTAGTTGATGAAGATAGCGATATTGATGATATGATAAAAGCAAAAGAAGCGCTAATTCACGCTAATGATGAAATAAGCAAACTTGAATTAGAAGCAGTACAGTTAGAGGAGATATTAGAAAGTACTAATCATGACCTAATAGAAAGGGCAGTAATTAAGGCGTATACAATTATGATGAATTACAGAGACCAAGCTAATTCGTTAGAAGATGAGATTGACCACTTAAGAAAAAAGTTATTAGAGAAAACGGAAGAACGTAAGAGCGTTGCAACAAATCATAATCAGTTATATAATTACTTACATGATGTAGTTGGATATGAGTATGTAAATAAAATGGATAAAATTGTAGGTGAGTAATGATAGAAGGTATTGGGACTGACATTATAGAAATTGAACGCATTAAGCGAGCAGTTGAGAATAACGAGGCATTTTTAGATAAAATCTTTACTGATTATGAACGTAGTTACTTTAAGCAAAGAAACTTTAATGCACAGAGTATAGCTGGAATATTTGCAGCAAAAGAAGCGGTTAGTAAAGCTTTAGGTACAGGTTTTAGAGGCATAAGGATGAATGAAATTGAGATTAGACATACCGAGTATGGCAAGCCGCTTATAAATTTGTACGGAAGTGCGAAGGAGCTTGCCTCTTTGTTATGCGTAAATAATATGCAAATTAGCATTTCACACTGCAAGCTATATGCAGTTGCTTTTGTTATAGCAGAAAAATGAAAATACAGCTTGTACTAAAATTATGTCAAAACACATATATAAATGTAAGCTTGTACTATAAAATATCGAACTTTAAAAAAAAAATGTTGAATATCTTCATATTTAAA
>MDSQ01000034.1_pt1 | contig 31830 bp, 27 predicted proteins | sample 1008251 | NCBI WGS metagenome assembly MDSQ01 (sample SAMN05526597, study PRJNA338239) | gut metagenome | isolation source: Hindgut content | host: Naso unicornis | place: Saudi Arabia: Red Sea | collected 2016-05
TGTTAAGAGATGTTGGGGATGCTTTTGGCTATGATGTAGTAAGATTTTTTATATTATCTGCACATTATAGAAGCCCTTTAAACTTTAGCGCGGAGCTTATGGAAGCGGCGAAAAATGGCCTTGGTAGAATTAAAAACTGCTTGCAAGATTTAGATTACTCTATTAGCGTTAAACAAGATGATGGTGAACTTGACCAAAACGCTATAGAAACCGTGGATAGATTTAAAACACGTTTTCATGAGGCTATGCAAGATGATTTTAACACAGCTGATGCAATTAGTATTATATTTGAATTAGTAAGCGCGACGAACATTTTTATTAAAAATAGCAGTTCTAAAGCTACCTTAAATATGCTAAGAGAAAATTTATTAGAATTAATTGGAATATTAGGTTTGATTTATAAACAAACTGGCAATAATATAGAAGGATTGTCTGATGAAGAGATTCTACAATATATTGAGCAACGAAGTGAAGCCAAGAAATTGAAGGATTTTAAAAAAGCAGATGAAATTAGAGAGTTTTTAGAAAAAAACAATATTCAAATTAAAGATACTAGAGAGGGCGTACAATATATTCGTATATAGAGGTTAAGGTAAATGGATGCGGTAATACAAATGCTAGATAAAACAAATAGTAATAAAGTGAGCGCGAGAGATTATTCCCCTCTTGTGCTTGCTTATATAGGAGATGGAATTTATGAAGTTTTCATCAGAGATTATATTATAAAAAAAGGTAATGCGCCAGTTAATAAGCTACATAAAGCTGTAAGAGACTTTGTGCGTGCTCAGGCTCAAGCAACAGTTTATCATGCAATTTTTGATAGTTTAACTGAAGAAGAAGTAGGCGTGTTAAAAAGGGGAAGGAATGCTAAAAGTGTATCTGTACCAAAAAATGCAGATGTTATGACTTATAGATTAGCTACAGGTGTGGAAGCGCTGATAGGCTATTTATATTTAGATGAAAAATTGGATAGAATTGCTGAGCTAATGAACATTGGTATGGAAAATATTGAACAAAATAATATTAAATAATCAAGGAGTATAGAAATGTCAGAGTCATTAAATAAACCTAGACGGCATAATAAGCCGAAAGAAGATAAAAAAGATAATAAGGGTAATAAAAGGGAATATCACACAGATAATAAAAGGAAATATCACGCGGATAAAAGAGAAGATTATAAAAGAGAATCTCACATAGATAATAAGGATAATAAAAGGGCATCTCACGCGGATAAAAGAGAATATCATAGAAATAATAAAAGGAATTGGCAAGAGCAAGATAACCCACAAGATATAGGCAACATTATATATGGTCGCCATAGTGTGCTAGAAGCGCTAAAAGCAAATAGAACAATAGATAAAATTTTAGTTCAACAAGGTGAAACTGAAGGGTCTATTAAAAAAATTATTGGTGATGCTAAAAAAAGTGGTATATTGGTACAAGAGGTTGATAAAGTAAAACTTGATACTATAAGCAACTATGATAAACACCAAGGAGTAGTTGCTTACGTTGCGGCGCATATGTATTATGAAATTGATGATATGCTTAATGATGCTCAAGCTAAACAAGAAGACCCTTTCCTTATTATTTTGGACAACATTCAAGACCCACATAACTTAGGTGCTATTATAAGAACAGCGCATGCATGTGGTGCTCATGGTGTTATTATCCCTAAACATAGAGCGGTAGGATTAACAGCAGTTGTATCAAAAGCTTCTGCGGGTGCACTCGAGCATATTAAAATTGCTAAAGTAACTAATATTGCCCAAACTGTGGAGCTTTTAAAAACTAAAAACATTTGGATTGCTTGTGCTGATATGGATGGAGAAGTTATCTTTAAGGAAAACCTAAAAGGTCCTATAGGTGTTATTATCGGTAATGAGGGCGAAGGTATTTCTAAAAATGTTAAAAGTAAAGCTGATTTTATCATTAGTATTCCTATGCATGGTAAAGTAGCTTCTTTAAATGCTTCTGTTGCAGCGGCTATTATGTGTTATGAAGTGGTTAGGCAAAGAGCTTATTAAATTTGTCAGCTTGTAACACTGATTTATGGATATTAAAGTTACTAACCCAAGTCAAGAGGACTATCCTGCGAAATTAAAAAACACTCTTAAAACTGAGCATCCTAAAATAATTTACTATACAGGAAACGTTAATTTGCTTGAAAAAAATAGCATTGCAGTTGTAGGCTCCAGAGATGTAGATGATAAGGGAGTGGCATTTACTAAACAGCTAGCTGAGTGTGCTGTAAACCTAGATTATGTGATTGTATCTGGGGCTGCGCGCGGAGTGGATAGTGAAGCACAGCAGCGGGCGTTGCAATGTCATGGGAAAGTTATTGTTTTTTTAGGTACGGGAATTAGTTCGTACATTAAAATTAAGAAACATAAAGACCAAATTACAGCAGGTAATTTACTTGTAATGTCAGCTGTGCCATGTAATATGGGGTATCATGTTTGGAACCTTTTAGGTAGAAACAAATATCTCTATGGACTTAGCCAAGGTGGTTTTGTTGTAGCCTCAGATTATGGCAAAGGTGGAACGTGGTCTGGGGCTATGGAAAACCTTACGAATAATTGGGTAAAAACATATGTATGGGATAATGCGCTAAAAGGTAATGCTAAACTAATTGAACATGGTGCAATACCAGTCCGGCTAGATAATTTAGAACAAACTTTAAAAGCAATAGATAAAATAAAAGCACCACAGAAGCCATTAATAATGTATGATTATAGCGCAATTGACCCTGATAGCACTTTAGGTATATTAATCGGTTTGCAAAAGTGAATTTAAGCACAAAAAACCCACAAATTATATGTGGGTTATACATATTTATATACTATTAGCTAGATTAACTTCAGTAGCTTCTTTATATTCAAAATATTCATTGATACCATTTACCACACCATCTACAATTTTCCACTGATACTCATCTGTAGCCATAAGCAAATCCTCTTGTGGATTAGACATATAACCCATCTCAATAATAGTAACAGGCATAGTAGCCCAGTTAATGCCACTCATAGTATCTGTTTCCCACAAAGCATCCTTAACCGCGCCAGTAGCTTCTAACATATTAGTTAAAATAACTTCGGCTAAATAACAGCTATCCTCATACAAATGAGCAATATAAGGATTAGCAGCAGTAGGACAAATCGTCATTATACCTTGTTTAGTAGTATCGGCTGAAGCATTTGCATGAATGCGGACAAAAATATCTGCATTAGCCTCCTCTGCCATCATAGCTCTTTCCATATTGCTAATATCCACGTCATGAGTATCGCGTATCATAACAACCTCATAACCGTTATCAGTCAAAGCTTCCTGCAACTTAAATGCAACATCCAAGTTTAACTCATACTCAGCTAGTCCACTAGCGTCACCATAAGTACCAGCAGCAACCTTATCTTTAGTAACTTGTGCACCAGGGCCTATCGGCTCTTGCTCGCCATTTGCATACCTTTGATGGCCTGCATCAATAGCAACTATGTATCCCATTTCCTCATCTCCCGTTAAAACATTTTCCCCCATAATAGATATAAGAGGCATTTCAGCTGAAGAAACTTTTTTTTCTGACTCTCGTTCAATCGTTTCTCCTGGCATTAACTGTACTTCATCCGAATTACTGCTGCATCCTACTAATACTAAACTTCCAAGCATTAACGTCATCATTAATTTTTTTGCCATCGCTAATTCTCCTTTATATTTTAACTTTTATACTGTTTCTTATAATATTTAGATTTTATCACTTTACCCCCTACCCGTCAATTTTGTATTAATAAGTTTTTATGTTAATATTTTATATACTTTAACTGTGTAACTTCATATAGAATGAAAAAATGTATATAATTAGTTATGTTCAACAAAATAAATCGTTAATTTATAGTATTATTCTTAGTGTAATTAACCAATATTCAATTTTTATTTCGGCATATTTTACAAAATTATATAGTTATACGTGTAAAATGTTTACATGGTAACTAATCCAATAGATAATTATTACAAAAATTAATTATAGATGTGTATTTAAATATATGATATAGTTAACTAAATCTAATACATATATAATAAAGGAAAGTTTAGCATGTATAAAGCAAAAAAGATATTGGTTAAATTGGCAAAAAAGGAAAATAATATAAAAAAATAATGTATCCCACAAATTTGAAATTGTGGGTTTATTTGGTATGGTAAAAAAATTGACTACTATTCTTAAATGTGGTATTGTAGATAAAAGGAGGTAAAATTAATGAACAATGCGAAATGGAAAGTAGCAATATTATTATTAAGTTTAGCAGGCGTAAGCGGGTGTGCTACCCAGCCTACAGGACCGGTTAAACAGGCCGAAGCAAGCCATGTAGAGCCAGAACATCCACAATATGTGTCAATTGAAGTAGAAGACAATAAACTAAATAGATACATAGCTCATGTGATATTAGGAAATGCAGAAGCTTACGAACATTTAAGGCCAGAACATTTTGCACAAATAGATAACCTAGGAGCAGAAGTTACAAAAGCAATTGGTATTAGTACTGCTGAAGATATATCTCAAATAGACTTACTAGTTAATCTAAAAACTTTATATTTAGAACGAGTGGAAGTCACAGAAGTTTTAGATAAAATATCCAAGCTACAAAATTTACAACATTTATCTTTAAGAAGTGCTATAAGAGAAGCTAATGCAGCATTAGACACAGGTACCAATTTAATTGAAACTGTAGTTAATTTACCTAATTTAAGATACTTAGATATACAAGATAATCATATAGATGAAATTCCAGCGCAAATTGCTAATTTAACTAATTTACACACGCTAAAGCTAAATCATAACCCGATTAGCGAGTTACCAAATGAAATAAGTGAGCTAGAAAATTTACAAGTGCTGCAGTTAGCTTTTACTGACATTGCCGATATTTCTAGCTTAGTATTTAACATCCCAAATGTAAAAGAGCTATCTTTATATTCCACAAATATAACCGACTTACCTACTGGGATAGGAACGTTAACAAATTTGGTGGATTTAGATTTAGGAGTTAATGCTATTGAGGTGTTGCCAAGCGAAGTTGGAAATTTAAATGATTTAAAACATTTACGTTTAACTTCTAATAAGTTAACAACTTTGCCTGAAGAGCTTTGGAGTTTAATTGATTTAGAGACATTAGACTTAAGATTTAATGACCTTACAGAAATTTCACCCCAATTGAATGAATTAACTAACCTTACTAATTTATACCTAGGCGGAAATAGCTTTGTAGTAGTACCAGAAGCCGTTTGGGAATTAACTCAGTTAGAAAGTTTAGATGTAGGGCTTTACTCTTCGGCAGAAGTGCCATCTCAGCTAAGCGCTTTAACCAATTTAAAAACTTTAGTTATAGGTGGAATTGGAATAACTGAGTTTCCTAGCGAAATTTTAGAACTTACCCAATTAACAGGTTTAGAGCTTGCGGTTACTTCTATAACAGAGCTACCTGCTGAAATAGGTAATTTAACAGAGCTTGAGTATTTGATTTTACATTTTAATGAGCTAGAAACTATTCCGCCGCAAATTAATCAGTTGGCAAAATTAGAAGTATTAGATTTATCTTATAACAACATTAAAGAGTTACCAGATAGTTTATGGAAAATGCCGTTAAAAAGGTTAGACCTTAGCGATAATGAAATAGCTAGTTTACCTGAGGAGGCATACTATTTACCAACGCTAGAGTTTATAAATTTAGAACGTAATCACTTAACTACTTTCCCAAAAGAAATAGAGCAGTTACCTAATTTGAAATATTTTTATTTAGATGGAAATCTTATAGAAACTGAAGATATTTAAGCTAAAAAGCCCCTAATTTTATTATTGGGGGCTTTATTATTGTGCAAATTACGTTATTAAATTATAAATACGTTTAAACATGTTGTAATTATCAAATTAAGTTTGAGTTCTATAATTACAAATATAGCATATATATAATACAAACATTGGACAAAGGAGAAGTGAAATGGATTTTAGTACAATTGAAAATGTAATGCCAGCACACATTAAAGGAATGTTAAGTAAAACGAAACCGAGCCTATTAAGCGAGATAGAAGAAATTAGAATTAGAGTAGGCCGTCCTATCATTATTGAGACTCACTCAGCTCAGTGTGGCTTAAATCGAGATGGGGATTGTGATATACAAAAAAGTTACATAGTTACAAAGCAGGATATTGATGGTATTTTGAAATTTGTAAGCGGTTTTTCACTCTATGCTCTTGAAGATGAGCTTAGGCAAGGTTATATAACTATTGCTGGTGGGCATAGGGTTGGAGTTGTTGGTAAGACAGTTATAGAGAACAGATGTGTTAAGACGCTTAGAGACGTAAGTGGAATGAACATTAGAGTTGCTAGAGAGGTTATTGGGTGTAGCGATAAAATTATACCTTACATTTTAAGAAATCAGCGTTTATGTCATACACTTATCGTATCTCCTCCTAAGTGCGGAAAAACTACCGTGCTGCGTGATATGATTAGAAATTTAAGCACTGGCTTTCACGGACAAGGACCTTTTAATGTGGGAGTTGTAGACGAGCGTTCTGAGATAGCAGGCTGCTATAGAGGTGTGCCACAAAATAATGTGGGGATTAGAACTGACGTTTTAGATGCTTGCCCTAAAGTGGAAGGAATTTATATGTTGCTTAGGTCAATGGCTCCACAAGTTTTAGCAGTAGATGAAATTGGTAAAAAAGCTGATTATGAAGCTTTAGAAGAAGCGCTAGCAGTTGGAGTCTCTATACTTTGTACAGTTCATGGTCAAGATGTGGAGGACTGTTATAAGAAGCCAGTTTTAAAGGACATGTTGGATAAAGGTTTATTTGAGCGAGTGGTTGTTCTTAGTAATAGGCCGATGGTGGGTACTGTTAGGGGTATTTTTGATGCGACTAACAATTTTAAAATTATTGCATAGCTAGGAGGTGCATTATATGCAGTTAGTGGGTATTGGTCTTATAATGTCATCATGTACATTAGCAGGATTTGCATACGATGGTTATGAGGGAAAAAGAGTGAAGCAGTTAGAGCAGTTACTGATGGGATTTGAAGTGATACGGGCAGAAATAGATTATCAATTGACACCTCTTGGAGAGGCACTAGAACGAGCTAGTGAAATGACAAACGATGGTGTAAATGAATTGTTTGCCAATTTTGCTGAAAAATTAGCACAAAATAATGATATTGATACTAAGCGTATGTGGTACTGTGCTATTGATGATTCTAAAAGGAAGCTGAGTCTAAAAGACGAAGATTATAAAGTGCTAGAAACGTTTGGGACAACAGTAGGAATGCTGGATAAGGAAATGCAGAAAAAAAATATTGATTGGGTACTAAGTAGATTAGCGCAGAAAAAAGATGTGGCACAAGCTATGTACGAACGAAAGAGCAAATTATATAGAGGACTCGGAGTGCTTGTGGGGTTATCTATAAGTATTGTGCTAATTTAAACGGTAATAGTGATTTTAAAAGGGGGTATTAGAGATGGATTTAGTGTTAATTTTAAAAGTAGCTGGAATCGGACTTGGTATTTGGGCCATACAAGAGATTTTGCAGCAAGCTGATATGAAGAGTGCATCTTCGTATGTAGGTATTATAGGGACGCTGGTGTTACTGATGTTTATGATAACAGAAATTGTAAACTTCTTTGAAACAGTACAGACGTTTTTCACGTTTTAATGGGGTGATTTGATGAATATTTTACAAATTGTTAGCTTTGCTGCAATAGGTGTTGTAATTATTAAATTCCTATCAGAGCTTGGTGGAAAAAGTGCTATGTATGTTAGGGTTCTAGTGGGTCTTACTATTTTCTCATTTGCAGCTACGCAGCTAGATGTAGTATTTCAAATTATTCAAGAATTAGCTCACAAGATTAACATGGAAGGTACATATCTTACAATTATATTTAAGATTATCGGTATTGCTTATATAGCTGAGTTTGGTCACCAGATGTGTAAGGATGCGGGAGAAGACGGTATTGGGCAAAAAATTCAGTTTGCAGCTAAAGTTATGATTTTTGTTGTAGCTGCACCAGTTATTCTTGCTCTTATAGAACTAATTACACAGCTATTATAAGGAGGTTGAAAGATGCAAAAGAAAATAGCTTTAGTAATAGCTATATGGATATCATTAGTGGCTCTAAGTTTCGGCGCAGAAATTTTAAATGCAGATGATATAATTAAAGTACAACTTGAATTATTTGATTGGGATGGGATAGATAGGTTAGAACAGAGTTTAGCAAGTCAGTCTCCTCAGCTGGAGAATTTTGACTTACAAGAGGAAGTAATGCTGATATTGTCGGGACAAAAGCAGTTTAGTTTGCAAAGTGTTTTAAATTATTTATTAGACGCGTTGTTTGGCGAAATATATGCTTATATTAGCATTATAGTCCGGTTTATTCTTATTATAGTCCTTTGTCATATTTTAAACAATCTAAGTACAGCATTTGAATCTAAAAATACTACTAAGGTCGCCTTTTTTGTGTGTAATATAGTTGTTTTCTATAGTGTTGCGCAATCTCTTGTATTAGTTGTAGAGCTAGCACATCAGACTATTGATAATTTAACTTCGCTTATGTTAGTAATACTGCCGACACTACTAGCTTTTATGGCTACGTCTGGTTATATCGCAACATCAGCCGCGCTGTCACCAGTTATAGTAAGCGGTCTTACAGCAGTTAGTTTTGTTATTCAATACTTTCTATTGCCTAGTGTAGTAGGCATAATTATTTTACAAATGGTTAGTAGCATGAGTGATGAATTTAAGATTGATAAGTTTATCGGTCTATTTTATAAATACAGTAAGTCGTTTTTAAAATTAATTTTTGTATTAAGTATGGCTATTATGGGGATTTATAAAATGTCATTGCCATATGTTGATGTTACGTTAAAACGTGTGGGACTTACGCTATCTGCTAAATTTATTCCTATTTTAGGGGATGCGGTGAGTGGAGCTATAGACTTAATTATTCAAATGTCAGGCATGATAAAAAATGCATTTGGTATTGGAGTTATATTATGGATAGTTATCCTAATTGCTATGCCACTTGTAAAAATGTTTACATATATACTGCTATATCATTTCGCAGGAGCGATTATTGAACCTTTAGGAGACAAACGGATGGCAAAGATGGCTACAGACATTGCAAAGGGTTGTGAATTTGTTATGAGTTGTGTTGGTGTTGTTGCAATATTATGTATTGTAGCGCTTGTAATCTGTATGAGTATTGGGGCCAGTTTGTTGTAAAGCAATTTTTAGGTTGTACAAACATATTACAAGGTGCTATAATGTAGTTGGCGAAAAGGTTGAATATCAAAAATAAGGAGGTTAACTAATGACAGGTTATATGGAGATACTTGTATGGACTATGTTATTTATAGTTGTAGTGGAGATGATATTTCCAAACTCCCATTTGCAGAAGTATATAAAATTAATATTAGGCTTTATATTGATATATACAATTCTAGCGCCCATACTAAAAGGGGGTTTGTTTGAACAAGGAACTTATGATGAATATGTAGCATATTATCAGGACCAATTTAATTTAGAAACTGGTAAAAGCGTTCATATAGAAGACTATGAGCAAGAAGTATTAGAAAGCTACATTTTGCAAGAAGAAGAAAAGGTTAAAGCCTATATTGAAAAGAACATTACTGACATTCAGGTAGAGGTGTTAGAAATTATCGCGGCAATGGAAAGTTATATCCCTGCTGTTACAGATGTTTTGCTTACTGTTAGTTACAAAGAGGAACCTGGTAGTCCGATTGTAATCCCTCAAATTAAAATAGGAGAGAAAAGTGAGAGTATAAAACTTGACACAGAAAATTTAGAAAAAGAAATAAAAAATTTACTGAGTGACTTCTATAATTGGGACAAAGTTAATATACATATAATAGTACAAGACATTTAAGCGAAAGGGGAATTCCGATGTCAGATGAAAAAAAAGTTGCACGAGAAGTGGCGAAGGAAAGACAAGATAAGACTAGTTTGCTGGATAAAATACCTAAAGAGAAAGTGATAGCAGTTATTATGTCACTTGCTATTGTAGGTATTATGATTACAGTGCTTTCCGAGCAGTCCACACCCGCTATTGCAGAAGTAGCATCCTTACCTGTATTTAATGATAAAGAAGAAGAGACAGAAGAAGTTTTTAGTAGGTCGGTTTCAAATGACTATGAAGCTGAACTGGAGAATAGACTCGAGGATATATTAGGAAGCATTGCAGGAGTTGGCGCTGTGCGAGTAATGGTTACCTTACAATCATCCTCAGAAGAAATTTTAGCACAAGATACGAATATGAGCAAAAGTAGCACTAATGAAGCAGATAGCGCAGGCGGTAGTAGAACTGTGCTTGAAGAAGATGTAATTAGTAGTATTATTATAACAAACGGTAATATGCCTTATATAATAAGAACAGATATGCCTACTGTTAAAGGTGTGGTTGTTGTTGCTGAAGGCGGAGATAACGTTTATATTAAAAATACTATAATTGAATCTGTATCGTCACTACTAGACATTGCAGTACATAAGGTATCAGTATTAAAGATGGAAAGTAAATAATGAAAGGAGAATAAGTAATGTATGAATTTAGAAGGAACCAACTAATTATTATGGTTTTAGTATTTATGATAGCTATTGCAGGCTATCTTCAACTAACTACAAGTCCTGATGATGTTTCAGCATTTGGAGTTTTTGACACTCCAGATGAGATTGATGTTAATGAAGTTACAAATATTAATTATTTAGAAGACTTATTAGCTCTTGCACCAGATTTTGATGAAAGCGATTTAACTATTCCTACAGCAGAACAACTTATTAACATTGATGGTATGGAGGCTGTGATTACTAAAGTTGATGCTACTGTTGCATCATCTAGCTCGGTTATGGAGGCTAGCTTTTTTGCAGAGGCAAAAATGGATAGAGAACAAGAAAGAGCTGCTAAGATGGAGGAATTAAGCAATTATATTTCTAATTCAGCTGTTGATGATGACACAAAATCTAAGGCTGCACAAACTTTGCTTGATTTACAAGATAAAATCGAGAAAGAAAATAATACAGAGTCTTTATTAAAAGCTCGTGGATTTGATGATGTGTATGTGCGTATGGATGATAATTCTGTTGATGTTATTATTAATAGAAGTGAATTATCTGATGAAGAGATTGCACAGATTGAAGATATAGTTAGCCGTACAACTGGTTATAAAGTTAGCCAAATTAAAATCCATATGAATGGAAATTAACAAAAAAGGCTGCTTGGTGAATGGGACTCACCGAGCGGCCTTTTTTTATGTTGTTTAGTTATGTTATAATCTTTAAAAAAAGTGAGGTAACATAATGTATAAGTTTAAAAATGATTATAGTGAAGGCGCGCATCCGTCGATTATAGAAGAAATGATTAAAACCAATTTAGACCAAACTGTAGGTTACGGTGAAGATAAGTATTGTGAATCAGCACGCGAGTTGATAAAAGCGCATATTAAGCACCCTAACGCAGATATACACTTTTTCATAGGTGGCACACAGACTAATTTAACAGCAATATCAGCATTTCTGCGCCCGCATGAAGCAGTTATTGCAGCAGATACAGCACATATTCAGCTCCATGAAGCCGGCGCTATAGAAGCTACTGGCCATTCAATAATTAATGTGAAACATAGGCATGGCAAAATCGAAGCTTCTCAAGTCGAGAATGTACTAAAGCATCATTTAAGTCCGCATATGACTAAAGCTAAAATGGTTTATATTTCTAATGCAACTGAATATGGTACTCTTTATAGTAAAGCAGAGCTACATGCGCTTAGCAAAGTGTGTAAAGAAAATAATTTAATTTTATATATCGATGGCGCAAGGCTTGGTGTAGCTTTAACTGCTAATAACAATGATTTGACAATGCAAGATATTGCAAACTATGCTGATGCATTTTATATTGGCGGCACAAAAAATGGGGCAATTTTCGGTGAGGCTTTAGTTATAACAAACCCTAGTTTGCAAGATGATTTTAAATATTTTATGAAACAACGTGGCGCTTTACTTGCTAAAGGTAGATTTTTAGGTATTCAATTTAATAAATTATTTGAACAAGATTTGTTTTACGAGCTTGCCACTCATGCAAATAAAATGGCGGCGATAATCAATGATACGTTAATAGAAAAGAACTATAAAGTTTTTGTACCTACTGAAACTAATCAGTTATTTCCTATCCTTTCTCATGCTGAGTTTGAAACGCTATCTAAAAAGTTCGATTTTGAAATGTGGGAACCGTTTGATGATTTGCATTATGTAACGAGGTTTGTAACATCTTGGGCCACAACTGAAGAAGGCGTAAAAATGTTTGTTGAAGCTTTAGCTAATTTAAGAAATTAAAATAAGGGTGCTACTTGAGCACCCTCTTTTTTAAGTTAATTTTTTAGTTAATTCTACTTTCTAATGATGCTTTTAATTCTTCATAACCAGCTTTACCTAGAAGCGCGAACATGTTTTTCTTATATTCCTCAACTCCAGGTTGGTCAAATGGATTAACTCCTAATAAATAACCGCTAATTCCACAAGCTTTTTCAAAGAAGTAAACTAATTTTCCAAAGCTAAATGCATTCATTTTTTCAACAGAAACAATCATATTAGGAACTCCGCCGTCAACATGTGCTAATAATGTTCCTTTAAAAGCGTTTTTGTTAACAAAGTCCATAGTTTTTCCTGCCAAATAATTTAATCCATCTAAGTCATTGTCTGCAGCTTCTAATGTTATATCAAGGTCAGGTTGCTCTACGTTAAGAACAGTTTCAAATAAGAAACGTCCGCCGTCTTGAATATATTGTCCAATTGAGTGCAAGTCAGTAGAGAAGTTAGCAGATGAAGGATAAATACCTTTTAAATCTTTTCCTTCGCTTTCGCCATACAATTGTTTCCACCATTCTCCAAAAGATTGTAGATATGGTTCGTAATTCGCGATAATTTCTACGTTTTTACCTTTTGCTAAAAGCGCATTTCTTACTGCTGCATATTGGTAAGCAATGTTTTGGTTAATGTCTGGATTGCCATACTCTTCACGTCCAGCCGCAGCTCCAGCCATAAGCTCATCAATGTTTACTCCAGCCACTGCAATTGGCAATAATCCTACAGGTGTAAGAACAGAGAAACGTCCACCAACGTCATCAGGTATAACAAAAGTTTCATACCCTTCATCTTTAGATAAAGTTAAAAGCGCACCTCTTGACTTATCAGTCGTTGCATAAATACGGCTCTTAGCTCCTTCTTTTCCATACTTTTCTTCCATAAACTTTTTAAATACTCTAAATGCAATAGCTGGCTCTGTAGTTGTACCAGATTTAGAGATAACGCATACACTAACGTCTTTGCCTTCACATACATCTAAAAGATTTTGAATATATGTGCCAGAAATGTTGTGTCCTGCAAAGTAAATCTCAGGAGTTTTTCTTTTTGATTTAGGAAGAGTGTTATAAAACTGTGGAGTTAAAGCTTCTATACATGCACGCGCGCCTAAATAAGACCCACCGATACCTATTACAATTAATACTTCGCTATCAGATTGAATCTTTTGTGCCGCGTTTTTAATAGCTTCAAATTCTTCTTTATTGTAGTCCACTGGAAGGTTAAGCCATCCTAAGAAGTCATTGCCTTTACCTGTTTTTTCATGCAAAAGTTTGTGTGCAAGTTCAACTGCTGGTGTTAAGTTTTCAATTTCAGATTGTTTTACGCCTGTTTTTGAATAATCAAATGTTATCATAATTGCCTCCTAGATATAAAATAGGTATTGTTAACATATAAAAACTAATTAGTAATAAACACGTTCGCACGAGATATAGTGATATAGTCCACTACCATAGATTTTATATTAAATTAACAACTCCATAAAAAACTAACACCTTAAGTATACACTATTTTTATAAATATGGATAGTCCTTTTCAGCTTTTTTTTTATACTTATATACAAATAGGGCGTATAATTTCCAAATCGAAATTATACGCCCCTTTAAAACTAAAAATTCATATCATTTATAATTTTTATTATATCTTTATCTTTTAATTCTGGATATGCCCTATACTCTGCAAAACTCTTACTTTCTTTTATTTTAAACTCCATAACCATTTGAAGCTTAGTTTCTAAAAGTTCGATTTGCTCTTTTTGTTGCTGTATAGTATCTGTTTGTGCCTCAACAGTATCTTTAAGGTATTCATTCTCCCTACCAAGCTGCTTCTCTTGTTGGTGTAAATCGTTTTTCCAAGCTTCTATGTTATACTGGTTAGTTAAATAATCTGATAGTATCAAGATTATTTCAGCTTTCCTAAGTGGCATTCCTCTTATTATAGTTATTACCATGACTAAGATTATCAATATTACATTTGATATTAACAAATAATGTTGAGTAGAACGCACTGTAACCATGTAAATGAGTTGTAATGCTACTACACAAACCATTACCCATTTAACTTTTAAACTACACTCTTCAATGAAACTATACCTAAATTTTCCTATATAATCTTTATGGAGTCTTCTTTTTATGTATATTTCCATATTTTCGATTAATTCATTTGCGCATACTGCTTCACGGTATTCATCTAATAAAGTTTTCACAAACTCGATTTGCCTATAAGACTTGTACACTTTATTATTTGTATATATAAGTACACTCGTGTGAATCTGTTTAAAGTAGGCGCTTAGCATACTTAATAGGAATATATACACTAAAAATAGCACTATATTGACACCTAAAAAAAGCATAATCAAAATAATTCCCCCTTTTCTGTAGTATTATTTCGATTATACCATATTCTCATTCATATTTAAATAGTTTATATCACTTTTTCTACAATTATTGCCGAATAGCTTCTACCATTTTTTCTAAAATCTTTGTTGCATTCCGTGCCGCTAGCTCTGTAAAGTCTTCAAAATTCATACTTGCGCTATGGTCAGCCTTATCAGATATAGCTCGGATTATAACAAATGGTAGCTCGTTTAGATAGCAAGTATGTGCAATTGCAGCCCCTTCCATCTCAGCGCAATATGCTGTAAACGTTGTATATATCTCTTCCCTCACTTGCATGCTAGATACAAATTGGTCTCCGCTTGCAATTCTGCCTACATACACTTTGTAAGGAGCAATAACTTCTTCCGCCGCAGTCTTAGCTATGTTAATCAACCTTTCATCTGCCTCAAAAAATGCTTTGTTTAGTCTTGGAATAAATCCTTTTTTATCTCCAAAAACAGTTGTGTCCATATCATGTTGCACTGTATCGCTTGAGATTACTACATCTCCAATATTAATTTCTGGGTAAAGCCCGCCTGCTACCCCTGTATTGATAATTGTATTTACACCAAAATCATCTATTAATACTTGCGTACAAATCGCTGCATTAACTTTTCCGATACCACATCTGACAACAACAACATCTTTATCTTTAAATGTTCCTAAACAAAACTCCATTTGTGCTTTTGTTTTTGTTGTATTTATCTTCATACATCTTTTTATAGCTATAACTTCCTCTTCCATTGCACCTATAATACCTATCATGACAACTCTCCTTTTAGCATATAAGTATACATTATTTGGCCATGCTATGCAAGTGGTTTTGTAAGAATATTTATGAAATAGGTACTACGCACGAAATTAGACGCATATGTATTAAACAAGAGTTAGTTAAAAAGGGGGCCTTTTCTTGAAACCATATATTGAAGAAAGAGCCATTAAAGCAGCAAATTTTATTATTAATTCAAATGCTACAGTAAGAGAAACCGCCAAAAAATTTGGCATTAGCAAAAGTACAGTACATAAAGATGTTACTGAGAGACTAGAGAAGATTAACCCAAAGCTAGCAATGGAGGCTAGACAAATCTTAGAATTGAATAAAGCGGAGCGACATTTAAGAGGTGGTCTTGCAACTAAGGAGAAGTATTCTGGGGGTTCAAAATAAATATAGATGCGCTGGTTATCCTTGATAACTGGCCTTTTTATATGATATTATGAAATAAGGACTTTTACTAACTTAATATTACTGATAAAAATATATAAGGAGGTCTAGTAATGAAAGGCATAAAAAAACAATTTATAAAAGGCTATTTAAATTTGCGTACGGTAGAAGATAAATCTGGTCTGCTGATTATCCATTCTAGTAAACTAAATGATGTAGAAAGCGATAATGCTATTTATGGTGAAAAAATTATAAAATTACTCCAAGGCATAAAGGGTATTATTTCTCTTAACGTTGATTACAATAAAGGATTGGTTACTATTAAGTATGATGTAACTATATTAAATACTCCGCTTATCTTTAAGTATATTGACTTGATTATTGAAGTCGTAGCTGAAAATTTAGATACGATTAATAAAACTCCGCCTGAAAAAGTTGATGAGGTTCTTCTTGTACTTAATGAAAAGCTTAATGCTAAAATTGCTAAGCTATAATAAATAAGACCCAGAGTAAATTCTGGGTCTTGTTGTTGTTATTTTAATAAGTCTTCTGGATTTATTACAACTCCATTGTGAGTAACTTGCAAGTAAATATTACTTCCTTCGGAAACAAACGGTCCAGTAGCTGTCCCTGTTAAACCTATAACATCTCCTGCATTAACAATTTGACCTACTAAAGAAGTATCTGGTATACCAGATTGGAAACCATATAAACTTTGGTAGCCATTTCCATGGTCAATAATCATAATTTCTCCTACATTACCTACGTTAATTAGTGTATCTATACTTAAGAAATCGTCGATAATGTCAACAACTCTACCGCTAGCTACTGCTAATACTTCGGAGCCAACTTCACTATCAATACAAATTCCAAGTGTACGCATAGTTTGGTTTAATCCGGTGCTATACCAGTGCGCTGTAAAATCATCTTTATATGGTACAATGATTTCTCCGGCTACTGGCCATAGTAAGCCATCACTTTCTTCAAAAAACGGTTCGCTCATCGTTTCAGCAGTCTCAATCACTTCCGCCGAATCAGTAACTTGTTCCTCAACTTCTGCTATTTCAGTATTTTCTACTATTTCAGTATCTTCTGCTATTTCAGTAGTTTCTTCAGTATTTTCTACTATCTCATCTGATGATGCGGCTACTACATCTTCCATTGTCGCTACATCATCTACCTCATTAACTTCCACCAACTCTTCTTCAACTGGCACTACTACATCTGATACTTCTTCTAAATCTTGTTCTAATTCCTGCTCTTCTTCCAATTCCTGCTCTTCATCTGGAATGCTAGTTGCAGCAATTAACTCTACCTCATCCTCATCCTCTGTGTAACCTGCCTCACCAATATTCTCCATTACTGTTGAAGAATGCGCTTCTTGAGCAGGGATATCATCATCAAATATATCCAAATCCGGCTCTTGTGCTGCACTATTTGTTGGTTCAATACTTAGCTGAGGAATGCTTTCCTCTCCCTCTGGCATCATAAAGACTGCAATAATTGCTCCGATACTAATTGCGGCTACTGATAAATAAAAACCATAATCTTTTAAGAATCCTTTTAATTTTTCAAATTTCATTCTTAAACACCTCCACGAATGAAATTATATCCAGTTATTGGAAGATTTAAACAAATGAATGAAAACTTTTTTAAATTTCTTTATAAGTTCCATACGCAAAAAAATTCTATAAATCTTGTGGCTACCACTAGAAAGATTTATAGAATTTTATCTGTTTAAATTCAACGTTTTTTGTTAATACTCTAATCAATAGACTGTTACACCTGTGTAGAAATGTTCAATAATTGACTTATAATCACTACCTTCTTGAGCATAAATAGCGCTTGCGTTTTGGCTAAGTCCTACGCCATCGCCAACTCCATTAGTTGTAAATATTATATGTGTATCGGTTGTTGTTATAGTAGCATTTGAGGTAGGTAAATTAAATATGCTCAGTAAGTCATTTTCATCTAAAATAATGCTGCCAAATTGGATTTGATTTATATATCCATCTACAGTTTGCACAATTTGGATTTGTTTATCAAAGTACTCTAAACTTATATATATCCCTGGATAGTGTAGTTTTAGTGTATCTATAAAAGATTGTATTTCAAAGCTTGTTTCTTCTATTACATTATCCACTGAAGCGTCCACTGATTTTAGGTATGGTATTTCACTACCGTAAACTTGAGCGCCGTCTCTAGTTACACCCGGGCTTGTTTGGTGAAAAATAGGTTCGATTGGCGAGTTGTCATAATATATGATTTCGTCAGCAGTTAAATCAATTGCTTCCTTATATATAGTGTATATATTTTGATAGTTATCTTGCCACAGTTCTTTTAATACATCCTGAGAAAGTGGCAGCAAATCGCGCATTCCATTAGTAATATAAGTTCTTGCAATTACAGCGTTAACTTTAAGATGTTCAATGTGTGAAGTATAAGGTACAATTTGAGCTAATATGCCGATAATTTGTTGTTCCATTTCAATGTCATTAGTAGTTGCCTTTGCGACTGTTGTTAGTGGTAGCGTGCTACTTGCACCTGTGGAAAATACAACAACAGACGGGATTGAAACAAGTGTTAGTATGATTAAGAGAAATTTCATGTTGTCCCCTTTCTATTTTTGCAAAAAACTCCTACGTTAAGTAGGAGCTAAAATTTGATTTATATCGTAGAACGCATTCGTCTATTGTATTTTTTGTTTACAGGCCTAACAGTGAAATTAAGTCGCACATATCGTCAAAGTCTGCAATTTGTGTAGGTTCAAATTCAAATATATAAGTGCTTAAGAATGCACCATCATATGAAGTATTAGGGTATCCTGTTTCTAGTTCATATAGTCTTGCCATCGCATCTACAAGTTCTTGTTGTGTTACTAAGTCTGTTGCGCTACCATCATATATACCTGAGTAACCAAGCTGTGTAAATTGTTCTTCTGTTACTGTTTGGTCTACATTAACTACTTGCTCATCATAGATTATGCCAAGTAACATATTTGCAAAGTTTGTACCTGTTACTTCTGAGTCAGCAAAGTATGTCATACCAATTTGCGCTACTCCATATTTCTCAGATACTTCTTTTAAGCTGTTTGTCATATCTCCTGCGTTTGCAAATGTTTCTGTGTAGTATAGAGAGTTAATACCAATCACTTTTGTTTCATATACTGCAAGTGACTCGTCTCTTGTATCCACTACAGTATGAGGAACAACGTCCCAATCTGCTGTTGCGTAGTTATAAGTGTGCATTTTAATGTTGCTATCGTTAGGTATCTCATCTATATTCATGCTAACTTGATAATCTTCACTAAAGTGTGTCATATCGTCATGGTATCTTAAATCACTTTCGACACCAACGCTAATTGCTTCAGCTCTATCTAGCATAAATGGATAATCTTCATCAATGCCCACTAAGTCATATCCAAGAATTGTGTGGAAAGAGAACACTACGTTGTCATCTGCTAATAAATCTTGTGTATAGTGACTCATACCTCTTGGGTCTATTTCATACGTTGCTATTGCTGTTTCAATTTCTAAGTTCATGTTTCTATTTGCTAGTGTATTTAATAATGCGTAAGGAATCTTTACATTTCTTACAACCGCATCATATGTGTCTCTATATAAATCAACTGAAATAGAAAGAGTAGAATCTTCTTTATTAAGCAGCTGAGTTATAATCCCTTGAGTATTAAGTATTTCGTAATCCCAAACAGCACTGCTAAAGTTCTCTTCTACATCGTAAGGATATACGATAATGTTATCATAATCTCCACCATCATACTCATCAGATGATGTATCACTGTAAATCCTAACCCAATCTGTATAATCTGATTCTTCGCTAATAACCCTTGTTGACTCCGAGTCAGTTATAGTAAGTACAGTTTTTACTTTTACATAATATGGTTTGTTTGGATTTAACTCATTAAATTGTACTAAGTTTTTAGCTAATATCGAGTATTCATCCACAACCTCACCTGCTGGAAAATCTGTTGTAGTAACGCTAACCGAATCAATAAATTCAACGTTATCTGCTAATTCCACCACATAGTTATACTCTTTCGTTACTGAACCATCAACAATATATCCTTGGTCGTCTGGGTTTTTAGTCCATTCTACAACAATGTAATCTGAACCTATAGCTTCGTAGTCATATCCTGCTTCTACTATACTTAAGTATGCTGCTGGCCCTAGAGCAGTTGGTGCGTCTGGTGCATCAATACCAAGTGTTTTTGTATATACAGGTGAACTCCAAGCCGATACTTCATCTCCTACTTTTTGTTTCGCACGTAACCATGCATAGTATCCTGTGTCTGGGAATAGTCCGCTAATTGTAATATACGCAAAAGAACCATCCTCAGTAAAGTTAACATTAGTTGTATCATCTAAATCTCCAATATCTACAACAGTAGCAGCAGTTGTATCTTCTGTTCTACCGTAGATTAGCTCATAGTCAAAACGAGCATCATATTTCCAAAATACTTCAAAGCTTATATCTGTAGTTTCCTCTTCATTTAAGCTTAAAATTGGAACTGTTGGTATTTCTTCATCACTCTCAAACTCTGTAAGAGTATTAAATATAACGTAACTTGGGTAAGACTGCATTTCTTTTGAACCATCTGTAAGAGTACGGTAAGCTCTAATCATTACTACGTATGATGTATTCATATCTAAGTTAGTTATTTCATATTCCATCCAATCTAAACCATCTGCATCATAATAAGTTGATGGATTAACAGTAGTCCAACCGTCAGTTGAAGTACTCTCATTTGCTTCAATCCATTCTGCAAACGATTGGTCTGCTGATAGACTGTTTTTAATTGTTTCATATGGAGTAACTTTTATTTCATACGAAATGTTTTCACCCAATGAAACAGCTCTATCTACAAAATACTCATCATAGAAACTCTCGCCAGCGTTATATTCCACTATAGCTTTTGCTTCTATTAAGTCTTGAGCTGTAAGTAATGTTACGTTAGTAGCTGTAGTAATTTCTGGATATGGATTTTTGAAATATATTGCTGGGTCACTTCCATCAAGGTATAAGTCAACGTTCCATCTTTGAGCAAGCTCATAGTTTTCCATATCACTCTCATCTGCTTCTTCATCATTGTCATACAGGTAAAGGTTAGCCGCTGCAGTTGTGTTTTTAGCCATAACTTCATACCAATTATCACGCCATAAAATCGCTCCTGAGTTAAGTGTTATACTATCTTCCTTAACTTGAAGTGGTGGCTTACCAAGCACTGGTGGCTGGAATATATCTCCATCTTTGTCAATCGTAATTGCCACTAACGTTGGGTCTGATTCTTTAGAACCCGATTTTGCTACTATTTGTATATAATATGTTCTATTAGTTGTTAAATTTGCTGTAGTGTTAGTAGCTGAATTGTAGTAGTTATAAATTGCAGTCTTAAATCCTATTACATCAGCAGATGCATCTAGTATTAGTGAAGTATATTCATTCTCTAGAAAGTATATGTTACTATAGGTAGGTTCTAGTCCATTATCACCTAAACTACCAGTTAATTCATCTATATCATCAGTTACCCAAATATCGTATTTAATATCATAGTCAACTGCTGTATCGCCATATTCATCAACGTAAGTAGGAGCATCCCACACTAGTTGAATTTGTAATGGAGTTGTATCTAATACAGTAAAAATATGATCATCAAAGTCTGCGTCTGTAACTGAAATATTATCTCCTGTAACTAAATAATCACTTTTATCAGCTTCCGCAACTTCTGTATTAACACTTACTGGGTCTGGTACCCTTGGCGAAGTCGGGTCTGCTGCTAACTCATATGGTGTGTATTCTACTGCGTTTGACCAAGCGGTAATTTCATCACCGGACGAGTTCTGGAAGTAGAACTGGAGCTGATACGTCATGACGGATGTCGGCTCGGTCATATTATAATATCCTATAGCCCCGTTAGTTCCGTAAAAAGTAAATATGTTTGACGCTCCTCCGTATGATGGCGTTTCCCATATAAGCGTTCTTACTAAGTCAAATGAACCTTGCGCAGTTGTTGATATACCAGCTGCAACTGTCCATGTAAGTTGGATTGCATTGTTACCTGTATCTGTAACTGTAAGTGGAATTTCTGTAATAACACTTACTACTTCTGGGCTAGTACCCACTTGAATATTTTCATGGTACAGTGAATCAGTTGGTGGTACATATGGTTCCACATATACTGAGTAAATTTGCCCTGGTATAATGTTGTTTGCAATAGTGTAGCTTACACGTTCGCGTCCTGATGATTGGTCACGATAAACTGAATCAATAACAGTTGCTTCTGATACGTAAATAGAGTCAGTTCCTGGGAAATCTTCTTTAGAACTGTAATCACCTTGTTCCACTCTAACTAAGTAATCCATACCTTCAATATACTCCCAAGTAATTTCAAGCTCTTCTGCATAACCAGTTACTTGAGTGTCAAAGTCAGTAATAAAATATTTTGTTAACGCAGTTGATTGTAGCGTAAAGTCATCCGATGTATCTCCTGGTGTACCTGCGTTATAAGTATAGTAAGCGCGAAGGTCAATACGGTAAAGTACCCCATTTTCCATCTTACCATTTTTAAGTCCGTTTGCTGAGTTTAGTTTAACTTCTTCTTCACCCTCAACTACGATTTCTAATGTAGATGTATCTCCTCTTTGGTCGGTCAAACTAGCACCGTAGTAAAACCCAGATATAGAATCTTCTTGTGAAGTATCAATATCTGGTTCATCCCAACGTATTGTTACATCTGGTTCTACTGTTCCTATTGCATCCCCTAGAGACGAGTTATAAATTGCTATCTCTAAGTTTAGCGGCGAATTTTGTGACATTGCATATAAATTGATTGGCATTAGCGATGCAAACATTACTACTACCAACATAGTTGAAATTAGTTTCCTCAAGAAAACCGCCCCCCTTATTAATATTTGTGTATTTTAGATTATATATGAATGCCCTTTAGCAGACTTAAAGTTGTTGTTATTTTTTTATATTAAGATGCCGTCGGGCTTTTATATTAGTTTTATAACCATTGGTAGACATTACGCCTACCAATGGGACTTGCTATTTACTCATAAGTTTTGTTACAGTCTCAATTACATCGCTTACTACCATTGGTGAACTTGTAGAAACTACACCGCTTTGAGTGTCTATTATTCCAAGCTCTACTGCTGCATATATATACTCTCTGTAGTACGATGCAAAATCACCTATATTAGATATACCTTGCATGTTTTTAATGTTAATACGAGAAACGTCTGTGTTATACAAATCTTCATATATCTGCATTAATAGATAAACATAATCATCTTGCCTTACTGTAGAAGTCATAAAAATGCCGTTAACACCATCTAGGCCTTGGTTAGATAAGTAATTCACCGAATCAGCGTCTCTTTCCGCTCCCATAATCCTTGCAAAAGTATCATAGATTTGTTGCTTGCTTGCTAAATCGTCTAATCCATTTTCTAGGTCGAATATAGTTCCTAGCTGATACTGTTTAATAATTGTACTTCCACCCTCTATAGTCGGAATTTCTAATGCTATTCCATAAGTTCCACAGAATACGTATTTACCCATGTCTACAATTTCTAGAGCGTATCCATTTGGTAAAGAGAATGTAAATACATCATACCAATCACCTTTATCGTAAGTGTAACCTAAAGCATCTGTACTATTTAAATCCGCTTGAAGTAAGATTGCAGTTTCAACTTCTGTAATTGCATTCGATTCTTCAATTGCATTATCAACTATATCAGTTGCTTCTTCTTTATGAGCTTCTATTACATAATCAATTTGGTCATAAAGTAGTTCATCCAAAATCGTTGAATCAATAATGTTTTGTGCAAGCGCCTCTGTTAATTCTTCTTCCAGCAGCTCCCTACGTTCTTCTATAAGTTCTACTAACGCATATAAAATATCATCTTCAACACTTGTATCATGGTCGTTAATCATTACTACATCCATCGAAATATCAAATACTGGCGTTAACGGATTAACATCCATTGAAGTGTCATTTGATAACTCTACTTGAAGGTGGATATAATATCCTTTGTAGTAGTTTGCTGCCACATCAGTTATTGCATCACTAATTTCATCAACTGTATCATCAAGCATATACGGTCTTAACGAAGCTACAAATGGGTCCATATTAATTTGAAGAACCGTTTGTCTATCGTTTACCCAGTTAAAAGTCTCAGCTGGGAAGTAATATTCAAGACGATCAACATCGCCTGCTACTAGTGAATATGCATTGTCTATTGAAAGTAACGTTTGAAGGTAAGCTGATCTGTATTTATAAACCCCCACATCTTCATCTTCTTCAAGTGTCCAATAGTCTTGCGATTTTAATTCGTTGGTTAATCTATCGTATTCAGTTAAGTAATCTTCCAGAGCTTTATTTGAGTTATCGTCCTCTTCATCGTACTCAGTTCTATATACAAGAATATCTGAATATAACGATGTTGGCGTATCTTCATCTGGCTCTAGCTCTATCGTGTAATCTAAAACTCTAATTTTAATATCATATCTTTCGCTATAACTAAGTCCTGTTATTTTGTATACATACGATTGATAACCATCAGGCACATCAGTCGCTTCTGTAACAGGCTCTAACATTTCCACTTGATATTGCGACTGCGTTGTAACTGTAACGTAGTCATTATCATTTGGCCCTTTAATTGCAAATTCAAAATCATAATCCGTTGGGATAACTCCCTCTTCTGGAATACTAGCCATAAAGCTAATTACCGCCTCATGCGCACCGTCATAACCGTAATCAGCAATTTTTTCAATCGCTAAATTAATAGGGCGCTCTACTGGGTCAGTTGTTACCGAAATTCTTATCCAATCAGAACTTACGTGCGTTCCATCAGATGTTGCAACGCTTCGTACGTAGTAATAGTAAATTCTATTTGGTGTAAGTGTATAATCTATAACTTGATTAAGAGCACTTATTTGGTCAAGCTCTGTTGTATTCCCTTGTTGGTCATACATCATTATATTAGAATTATATGTGCTAAATGCTACTGCACTATTAGCTGTTGCTCCTAAAATCTCATCAAGTGTATAACCTATTTCAAGTAATGCATCTTCCATAACTGCGCCCTTTGAACGTACTAGCTCAAAGTATAACTGTTCTCCTTCTTCTACCTCATATTCTGGTGGAGTCCAACCTAATTGAACTGAAGTATTTGTAGGGTAATCAATTATATAAAAATCAGTAGGAGCTGGTGGCGCTTGCTCAGCTGCTGTTGGTGGAAGTATCTCTAAACCAGTTGTAAATGTTTCTAGGCTAGAAAATACTGAGTATGCCCATGTTCTATCCACTGGCTTAATAACTGTTCTAATACTTACATAATAAACCTCATTAGGGTCTAAGTTTTTGTAATAAATACTTGGCTTTTCTGTGTCTTCTGCTGTGTTTAAGTTATTAACTATATCAATTTGAATAATCTCACCAGCACGAAGTGAATCTAATTGTGCATCTGTTATTGTATGAGTATTTGTAACTCCACTAAATGTACCAGCATCAATAGCATTACTGTAGTTAGTTTCGCTAAGTGAAATGCCTGATACTTCTTGGTATAAATAAACTTCATAAGTTCTTTCATACGAAGAACCTAACTCCCAACCTATTGGGTCAAGCATGTTTGTTACGTAATCTGATATATCAACTACATCAAACTTAACTCCGTAGTCTCCGTCTGAATCAGTAACTGCATTTATCTCTGTAACTACTGGTACAATGTCTTCTGAAACGTTAAACGTAACCGCTACAGGGTTAGATTCGTTACTGTAAGTAAGTACGCGTCCATCATCAAATCTATCATAAATCGCACGCATAGTGAAATAATAAGTTCCTGGTACTGGCTCTGAGCGAAGCATAAGTGTTTGTTCCTCATCTGGATTAGATGGGTCATCTGAAGCTTCTGGGTAATCATTGCCAGTTAAGTAATAACCATATGTGTCGCTATAATTGTTACCACCAAACTTTGGTAGGTAGAACCATTTATCATACTCTTCACGACCTATAGTTTCATCATCTAAATAAGGCTTAAGAATTACATTTTCCATAGAAAACGTATTGTTATAAGGGTCATATCTATCAGTTGAACTAATTCCATCCCCAGCTTCCCCCATATACGTATCTACGCTAATTGCACTAGGACTTTCTCCCCTTTGTACTTTAAATACTTTACTATATACTCTATCCGCTGCACTTGTACTTTCGCTATTATAAAGAAGTAACTCATAGTACAAGTCTCCATCATCCACATAGTAACTTAACTCTGGGTTAGCATCTGTGTTTTGTGGAGCCGTCCACGTAATGTCAAATCCTAGCGCCTGTGGCTGAGTTGAATCCGACGTTGGTAGTGGTGGCACTGAATATATATTATTAATTGATTCTATACTTGGTGTTAAAGGTGGAATATCTGCTTCAGCAGTTGCATCAAACTGCAACGTTTGTGAATCTAATATACTTCCTACCTTAGGGTCAACTTTTAAACTGAAAAAGTTATCTATAGAACTTAAATTTACTGTTACTGGTATCCGGTCACCCTGGCCACCCTGCGCTACCGCTACAAGACGTGGGTCCGAATCGTAATTTAATGAGTTAACCGCACTTATTGGCGTATCATAAACGTAATATAAAACATCCGTATTTGTATTCTCATATGGAGTATAAACTATTTCTAAAGATGTATATCCTGTACGACTAATCTCGAAACCTAAGTAAGTGTACACCGCATCAGTTGCCGTAAAGGTTGTATTTGCAAATCTTCCCCCAGTTACATTCTGGTTAAGAACTAGTTCTACCTTAGACATTAAATCACTTATTCCTAAGTCGGTCCACTGAATGAAAAAGTCTTCATAGCTATCATCCGACTGTGTTTCCTCTTCATTATGCAAGATTTGGTCAGCCGTAATAGTAACTACGTGGTATCCTGACGGTGTCGTTGTATTGTTATCATAATATAACTTTCTACCATCATCGTACGGCGACTGTGAAGATGCTTTCGATACACCAAAACCAAGCTCTTGCTCTGATAAACCGTATCCAAGCTCGCCTTCTTCTACATCAAATACTTCATCAGTAATCCGATTGTCTAAGTCTAAGTCAATCGCTATAGACTTACCACTGTAAGAAGTTAAATTAATTTTAGCTGAAATGTCTTCCCCACCTTCGATTAATGCAATCTGGTAAGTACCATTATCAGCAGTGGTAATCTCTCTAGGATGGTCGAACGTAATGTTAAAACCTGGCCTATCCCCAGCAGACTGAGGTGAGAATATATCCACATCATCCATAATGTCACCATTATCATCAAGCATATAGTGAGTAGGAGTACCGCCAAAACCTGTAATCTCTTCTAATATCTCTAGCTCCTGGTACACTCCACCAGCGCTAACTGTAAACTTAATTGTAGTACCTTCAGACACCCCGTTTGTAGTAAGATACATACGGCCTTTCTCAGTTGACTCTGGCTCTGCAACGTATCTATATTGCATACTGTAGTTGTTAAGGTAAATTGTATTACCTCTATCAGCCGCGAACGTTGCATTTACATCACCTGTTGTTACAATAGAACCATCGCCATCGTTATCTGGAACGTATGACCTATAAGTAGCTGTAGCTGGATTGTATACGCTGTAGGTCATATACTCATAAACGTCAATTTCTTCTACTTCCTCCAATTCTCCATCTTCATTTACCTCAGGTTCTGGTTGTTCCTGTTTAACAGTGTCTGCAAGTAACACCCCTTCTTCTGAGTAAATTCTAGTTGTAACCTCTAAATCACCAGAACCTTTAACAAACATTTCATGTACAACTTTTACTGGCTTTAGAGTATTCATAATAAAATATTCGATGGTATAAGTATTCCCAAGTACGTAGTCAAAACTGATACCAGACCACTCAGTTCCAAGAGTCGTTCCAGTAGATGTAAAGTTTGCCACGTTTTCCGGGATTTGGTAAAGCATTCTGACTACTCCTAAGTCCCCCTCTTCGGCAATTGTCATAATTCCATCATTTGACAAAGTCGTTATACCATCATTTAAGGTTGTAGTAGTAATTTCTGATATTATTTGTTCGTCTGTAGTAACCGCGTATGTGGGCACTATTTGTTGCATTGGTACTGCTAAGGCCAACGCAAGTGCCAAACGGGCCTTGATTTTCTTTAACATATTTCTACCTCCTATTTTTTATGTTTTTATAGATGTACGCAATTTATATCGACATTATTCCTACTAAACTAAACATTTAAATGCATATGAGAAAAATTTACAAATTATAAATATTTTTCCTAGAAATGGTGCAAGCTATATATATCTTAAAAGTTGAGGTAAAAACATATGAAATTAAGACGTTCTACTATTTATAAGTTACTTGTTTTACTATTAATACCATTGTCGTTATTTCTAGTTAGGCTTTATGCTGCAAACCCCACTGGTTGGGAGAAGTATTACTCTTTGTCGTTTAATAAGATAATTATCCAGCTACTTAGCTTAACGTTTGGGGTATTCCCCTTCTCGGTATTTGAGCTGCTTGTAGCACTTTTTGCTATATTTTTTGTAGTCTATTTCTTTTACAGTATTTATAATGCTATTAAAGAGGGTAAAAAGTTTTATATTGTGTTAGGCACGTATGTACTTAACATAGCAGTAATAGCTGCTATACTATTTACGAGTTTCCAAGTATTATGGGGACTTAATTATAAGAGACCACAGTTTGGCTTTAACCAAGGTTTAGTTGTAACTGAATATACTACCGAGGAGCTAGGCGAGCTATATTCTTATCTACTTACGCAAGCGGCCAAAGTGCGGGAAGACCTTCCTGTTGATGAAAATGGTATTATGCAAGCTTATGGCGATTATAGGGATATATTTAGCCGTGCACAGCTAGGCTATGACCAACTTACTGACGAGTTTTATGAGTTAGAAGGTAATTACGGTCAAGCAAAGCCTTTTTATGCCTCCGAATTATTAAATCATACTTTTATAACCGGAATGTATTCACCTTTTACTGCGGAGCCTAATGTAAATGTTGCTATTCCTGATATGTACATTCCTTCAACAACGTGCCATGAGATGGCTCATCAGCGTGGCTACGGTTTTGAGGACCAATGTAACTTTATTGCATATATAACCTCTATAGCCCATCCTGATTCAGATTTCCAATACTCAGGCTATCTATTAGGTATTGCGTATGTGAGTAACGCTCTTGCTGCATCTGATTTTGATTTGCTTATACAGATAAATCAAGACGTTATGACAGATGAGATACGGGCTGATTTAGATTATGGCAACGCTTTTTGGGACCAATATAGAGGGCAAATTCAAGAAGCTGCTGATAATGTTAATAATACTTTTTTACAAGCTAATGGTGTCAAAAGTGGCACGCAAAGTTATGGACAAGTTGTCGATTTGTTGTTAGCTTACTATGATAAGTATTTTGGTTAGTTTATATTTTACTTTTAAATATAAAATTTAGCCACTGTTAATTTAATATCTCCCACTGTCAGCAGAGCTAACATCCCCCTCAAAAGGGGGACTTGGAATGCTGAAATCTTAACCTTACTTTAAAAGGGGAGATTAGGGGTTAAGGGGCCGAAGGCCCCAAACCCTAAGGCATTCGGATACTTAAGTTAACATGGCCATATCAAAAAGAAGGAGGTACACAGATGGAAGAATATCAAGAGCTTATATCAGATAACGATATGGAGCTTCTACATCATGAATTTCATGACGTTTCTAAAGATGCATATAGAAATATTATGTTTCCAGAGATGAATGATGAAATAGCTATGGATTACCTTGAAGGATTACACTAAAAAAAACCTCTTGCCCATAATGAGCAAGAGGTTTTTCTTATTCTGTTAATTCCGATATTAAAACAGTTCGCTTTTCATCTAACGAAATCTTAGCCGCTTGTGCAATGTAAACTGACATTAGCCCGTCTATACCACCCACTGGCATTTGTGTATCATTTACAAGTGCATCAACAAAGTCCTGCACCTCAGCCACAAACGCATCGTTATATCTTTGCAAGAAAAACCACGTTGGCTTTGCAATTTCAACACCATCTTTAGTACTAATTTTAATATGGTTTTCCAAATTGTTTTCATCTAACACTGCCCCTTTATCGCAGTGTACTTCCACTCTTTGGTCATAACCATATCTTGCTGCTCTGCTGTTATCAATAACACCAATAGCTCCATTTTCAAACTTTAAGCTTACAATAGCAGTATCCACATCATCATACTGTGCAATTCCCGGCGTAATACAAATTTGCCCAATAGCAGTAACTTCTGTAACCTCACTGCCAGCCAAAAAGCGCGCCATATCAAAGTCGTGTATCATCATATCGGTGAAAATTCCGCCCGATACTTTTACATACTCAAGTGGTGGTGGCTCCGGGTCGCGTGATGTGATTTTAATCAGATGCGGTTTACCTAATTGGCCAGATTTAACAACTTGCGCAACTCCTTTATGGTCCCTATCAAATCTTCTTACAAACCCAACCATCAATTTTACATCAGCATCGTCCGCTGCTTTTATCGCTTCTTTAATTCGTGCAATATCTAAATCAATAGGTTTCTCACAAAAAATATGTTTTTTAGCTTTTGCTGCTTCCATTAAATACTTTGAATGCGTATCAGTTGATGAGCAAATTAATACTGCATCAATTTCAGGGTCATTAAAAATCTCATCTGCTTCTTTATATACCTTCGTTACACCTAAGTCAGCAGCCCATTGTTTTGCATCATCTGTTAAATATGGGTCTGAAATAGCTTCTAATTTTGCCCCTTTAATAAATCTGGCAATGTTATCTCCATGTAAGCGACCTATTCTACCCGCGCCAATCATTCCTAACTTTATCATGACACCACTCCTAATCTACATATTTACTTAATAGTTCCATAGTCTTATGCGCAACTTCTTTAGTATCCATTTCCCAATGTCTCTTGCTAATTAACTCATACGACCAATAGCCATCATAGCCAGATTTCTTAACAGCATCTACCCAGTCTTTTAGCACAATGTCGCCTTCTCCAGCGTACCATCCTCTTAAATCCTCTTCGTCACACTCAGTTCCTTCTGGATTTCTTCTACCGTCACAGAAATGGATGTTACAAATCATACTTGGGTCTAATTTCTCCACATCCTCTAACGTAGTTCCTTGCCCATACCATAAGTGCCAGAAGTCAATAACCATTTTTAAATTATCTCTACCAGTAACCTCAATAAAATCTAAACTTTTTGGCAGCGAGTTAATTGGCGACCATGCCACTGGCTCTAGCTGAAACTTAATCCCTCTATCTTTACCAATATCTAACACTTGGCGCACACTTCCTGCTGTTAACTCCATAATCTCTTCCCATGGCTTACCAGCATGTGTACATAGAGGCACCAATTGAATACAGTCGCACCCTACATCTTGGCAAAACTTAGTCAATACATCAGCTTCATAGCACATACGTTTTACCGACTCTGCATCTGTTCTTTCCACATGCGCAATGTCATTAACGCTAATAATCTTTACTCCGTATTTATCTAACGTCTCATTAACGTAGTCCACATGTAGCCCAGCATCTAAATAATTTAAAACTTTGCTACCTACCATCTCAACAGCATTATATCCTGCTTCTTTTGCAATACGAATATCCGAAATTAAATTACTTCTATAAATCGATTTTGTGTGTAACGCTTTTTTAACTGCCATCTTTATTGCTCCTTTTCTATCTTAAAATATATTGCCCTGTTTTTATTCTTTAACATACAAACCCTTTTCTAAATCTATATGGTATCAATAAATCTATCCTTTCAGATAAATACTTCCCTTGCAAAAAGCACAAGAGAGTGAGTCCACATCGCCAATGTTATAATAGGTTTTG
>MDSQ01000035.1_pt1 | contig 31252 bp, 27 predicted proteins | sample 1008251 | NCBI WGS metagenome assembly MDSQ01 (sample SAMN05526597, study PRJNA338239) | gut metagenome | isolation source: Hindgut content | host: Naso unicornis | place: Saudi Arabia: Red Sea | collected 2016-05
AAAAATCTGTAAAAAATTGCTACTAACTAGAATATAAAGGGTGATTATTAAATATAATAAAAAATACAGAGCAAACTACATTATAAATGTGTGATTATTTGTCAATACTAAGATATGATAAGAAATGACATCCATTTTTTTTTATGCAAGAAAGGTTTAATCTTATGTATTTATCACAGAATTTAATTGAAAAAGTTAGAGAGCTCAGCGATATTGTATCGATAATTTCTGAGTATACTAACCTTACAAAAAAAGGTCAAGGATATGTTGGTAAATGTCCTTTTCATACCGATAAGACTCCTTCTTTTTATGTAAGTGAGGATAAGCAAATGTACCATTGCTTTGGGTGTGGTGTAGGAGGAAACACTATAACCTTTATGATGGAAAAAGAAAATTTAACTTTTGTTGAAGCAGTAGAAAGTCTTGCTACTAGAGCTAATATTCCTCTTGAATATGAGGACTCAGTCGGAAATAGAAATGAAGAAAATGTTAAGCGTGAAGTAATGTTTAGGCTGTATAACCAGGCAGCTAGATTTTATTATTATGCATTAAATAATAACGCTAAAGATTATTTACAGAAAAGAGGTGTGAGCGAAAGGGTTATAAAAATTTTTGGGATAGGGTATTCACCACCCGACTATAATATATTGTACAAGTATTTTAAGCAGCTAGGATATGAAGATGAAATATTAATACAAAGTGGTTTATGTTTAAAAAGTGAGCGAACTGGTAATATTTATGATAGGTTTAGTGATAGGTTAATGTTTCCTATATTTAATACCAATAAAAAAGTAATTGCTTTTGGGGGCAGAGTATTTGGTGACCAAAACCCGAAATATTTAAATTCACCAGAAAGTTTAATATTTGATAAAAGCCAAACTCTATATGCTCTTAACTTTGCAAAAATGTCAAGAAGCGACTACTATATTTTAGTCGAGGGGTATATGGATGTTGTTGCTATGCATAAAGCGGGCTTTACTCAGACAGTAGCCTCGTTAGGTACTGCATTTACAAAAGCTCAGGCGCGCCTGTTAAAAAGATATACAGAGCAAGTTGTAATTTTGTATGATAGCGACAAAGCTGGAGAAAAGGCGACTCTAAGAGCAATCCCTATATTAAGGCAAGAAGGTATAAACGTTAGGGTGTTACAACTAAAAGATAGTAAGGATCCTGATGAATATTTGACTAGGTATGGCAAAGAAAGTTTAGAGAAATTAATTGATAGTGCTAAGAGTGACACATGGTTTGAGGTTTTAAGGTTAGAAAAGCAATATAACTTAAGTATTGCTGAGCAGAAGATAAGTTTTTTACAAAAAAGTTCACAAATTATAGCTAAGTTAAGTAGTGGTATTGAGCAGTTAGTATATATCGATGAAATGGCTAAGAAATATGATATAGCAACAGACGCAATTAAAGCTGAAGTTAATAAACAAGAGAGGGCAAGAAACTATACGAACGAAACATCAAATCAATTAGTCTCCACAATAAAAAAGGCAAATGTTCAGATAGAATTGCTATCAATTTTATACCATCATAAAAATATTTTTCCGAATGTAGAACCTTACATAGGAGAAGAATTGTTTGATGCAGGAATTATAAGGGATTTATTTCGTTATGTACAAACGCGTACTGAAAAGGAACTTGCATATTTAAATGCGAGTTATACTACAATAGAAGAACAAAAAATAATTTCTAACGTGATTATGGGCGATGATATAAGATATGAGGATTCTAAAGTTTTATATAAAACTCTAAATGATAGTGTAAAGGCATTAAATAATGTATATATTAAACGTCAATTAAAGACATCAACCGACCCGTTAGAACTACAAGAACTACTTTCTAAAAAAAAGGTGCTTGACAAGTTGAATATTGCACTAATAAATGGTTAGAATAGTAGACAGAGAAAGGATTGAGTATATTGAGTATATTGAAAGATGAAGCACAGCAGCAACAAAGACTGACATTTAAGATAAGACTAGATCAGCTTTTAGGTTTGGCTAAAGACAAGAATGGAGTGTTAGAGCAAAAAGATATTACAGATGCTTTTGGAGATTTGGAGCTTGAGCCAGCTAAAATTGAGCAAGTTTATGAATATTTAGAAGCGCAGAGTATAGATATTATAGGGGAGATAGTAGAAATAGACATTATTGATGAGGATGAGGCGGTAGACTTTAGTTTACCAGAAGGCATCAGTATAGATGACCCTGTAAGAATGTATCTTAAAGAAATCGGTAAGGTGCCACTTCTTTCAGCAGAAGAGGAGATAAGACTTGCACAGCGTATGGAGCAGGGAGACCAAGAGGCTAAGAAACGGCTTGCAGAGGCTAATCTAAGACTTGTGGTTAGTATTGCTAAGCGTTATGTAGGGCGGGGAATGTTATTTTTAGATTTAATCCAAGAAGGTAATTTAGGTCTTATAAAAGCGGTGGAAAAGTTCGATTATCGCAAAGGTTATAAATTTAGTACGTATGCTACTTGGTGGATTAGACAAGCAATTACACGAGCTATAGCTGATCAGGCTCGTACAATTCGTATTCCAGTTCATATGGTAGAGACAATAAATAAATTAATGCGTGTTTCAAGACAGTTGCTTCAAGAGTTAGGACGTGACCCACAACCTGAAGAAATAGCCGTAGAAATGGATATGACAGTTGCTAAAGTTAGAGAAATTATGAAAATATCTCAGGAACCGGTTGCATTAGAAACTCCTATTGGGGAAGAGGAAGATACGAACTTAGGGGACTTTATTCCAGATGAAGATGCACCTGCACCAGCAGAAGCTGCTGCATTTACGCTTTTAAAAGAACAATTAATTGAAGTACTCGATACTCTAACAGACCGTGAGCAGAAGGTTTTGCGTTTAAGGTTTGGGCTTGATGATGGGCGTGCAAGAACTCTTGAAGAGGTTGGAAAAGAGTTTAATGTCACAAGAGAACGCATTAGACAAATAGAAGCGAAAGCTCTTAGGAAATTGCGTCATCCTAGCCGTAGCAAAAAATTAAAAGACTATTTAGAGTAGAATTAACTTCTACTCTTTTTTTTGAGGTGAATATTATGAGATTATCAAAACGATTATATAACATAACTAAGTTTGTGCCAATGCAAACTATTTTAGCTGACATTGGCACTGACCATTGTTACATTCCTATATATCTTAGACAAGAAGGTATTGTTAAACATGTTTTTGCAAGCGATATAAATCCTGGACCTTTAGATAATGCTATTAAACATATAAATAAATATAATATTACAGGTATTGAAACAAGGCTTAGTAATGGGCTTGAAAATTTTACTGACGATGATAGCATTGAAACTGTTATCATTGCTGGTATGGGGGGGGCTATGATGATAGATATTTTAGAAAAAGCTTGTTTAAATACTGTTAAAAGATTAATATTGCAACCCCAACTTGGGCAAAATAAAGTTAGAAAATTTTTGCATCAGAAAGGTTTTAGAATTATAGATGAGGAATTTTTAGAAGATGAAGGTAAGTTTTATACTATTATTGTAGCCGAGGTAGGTGATGAAACTTATAGTGATGAGTATTTCTATGAATATGGTTACCATGTAGTTAATAAAGCTAATTCAGATTTTCAGAAATATTTATTCATTAGAGGTAAAACATTTGAGCGTATTTTTAGAAATTTTACTAATTTTAAAGATAGGGAAAAAGTAGATAATTTAAAGGCTGAATATAAAATTTATAAACAAACACTAAAATATATAGAGCTTAAGTAGGAGAAAATTATAATGTATACTATAAAAGACATCATGGAAAAGTTAGACGAGCTAGCTCCAATTATATTGGCTGAAAGTTGGGACAATGTAGGGATTTTAGTTGGAGATACAAAACAGAAGGTTACTAAGATTATGTGTGCGTTAGATGTTGATAGAGCTGTATTACAAGAAGCAGTTAGAGAAAATGTGGATTGCATCGTTACTCACCACCCATTTATTTTTGGTGCAATTAAAAAAGTGGACTATACAACCCCTATAGGACATGGAATAAAAACTTTAATACAAAATAATATTTCGTTAATTTCTATGCATACAAACTTAGATAGTGCGGCTGGGGGAATTAATGATATTATATGCGAAGGCCTTGGTATTACTGATACGAGAGTGTTAGCAGACCCTACAAATTGTGAACCACAAGAGGGGCTTGGAAGGTATGGCCAAATAAATTCTATGCCCCTAAATAAATTTATTGAGAAAGTAAAGCAATATTTCGGCATACAATATGTAAGAGTTGTTGGCGACTTAAAAGACGATATTACGAGTGTTTCCGTGTGTTCAGGTAGCGGCAGTTCATTTATAGGGGAAGCATCTAGAGTGTCGCAAGTTTATATAACAGGCGATGTTAAATTTCATGAAGCACAAGATGCACTAAGTAAAGGCCTTGCTATAATTGACGTGGGGCACTATGCGTCTGAACAAATAGTTGTACCAAAACTTAAAAATTACTTGCAACAGTATTTAGATATACCAGTTATATGTACTGGAGTAAATGGTGAAGTTTTTAGAACGTTATAGGGGTGGTTAAAATGACGTATTACGAGTATGCAAAACAAAATTTTATTGATAACAAAGTAATGGCTTTTAGAGGAAAAAAGGGACTAATTGAGTTGTATAGCTCAGTAAAAGATGAAGATATAGAGACACTTACGCCTATTTTTCTTACAGATAAAGATGGAATGCGAATTTACCGTAGAACTGCTACTTTTATCTTGGTCGTGGCTACGCAGATGTTATTTGATAAAGAATTGATAGTTAATCATCATATTAGCGGTGGATATTTTTGTGAATTTAAAGATACTAAAGTTGTTTCTAAAGAAGATATTAATCTTATAAAAGAAAAAATGCAACAATTGGTGGATGCAAAGTTACCTATAATTAAAGAGGTTATTTTAACCGATGATGCTATAGCTAGTTTTGAGGAGCAAAGATTATTAGGCAAAAGTGAGCTTTTTCATTACAGAAGAGCTTCAACCGTAAACACTTATGTATTAAAAGGAATAAGAGACTATTTTTATGGGTATATGCTACCTAATACCGAACTCGTAAACGTTTTTGATTTAATGCCTGTAGAAGGCGGGTTTATATTACAATTTCCAGATACCGTTGACCCTTCTAAAGTGACTAATTGGGCTAATCAGCCTAAGTTAGCAGCGGTATTTAAGGAATCTAAGGAGTGGGCTAGAATATTAGGGGTTGACGTGGCGGCGGCGCTTAATAGATGTATTGTAGAAGGTACGATTGCAGACTTAATTAGAACACAAGAGGCACTGCATGAGAAGAAGATAGCTGCTATAGCAGATGCCATTATATGTTGTGGTACTAAAAAAGTGGTGCTAATCTCAGGGCCATCCTCATCTGGTAAAACTACATTTTCTAAAAGACTTTGTGTGCAGCTTAAAGTTAATGGGCTAAAACCTAAATTGATTTCTATGGATGATTATTTCGTAGATAGAGAGCTTACTCCGCGTGATGAGTTTGGGGAGATTGATTTTGAGTCTGTAGATGCGATAGATATTGAGTTATTTAATAATACGCTAAGTGAATTAGTTGATGGTAAAATAGTTGAAATACCAAGTTATAATTTTAAAACTGGTAGTAGAGAGTATAAAGGGAATTTTTTACAATTAGATGAAGGTGACATTTTGGTAATTGAGGGAATACATGGGCTAAATCCTAAAATTGGTAGTAGTATATCTATGGATCAAAAGTACAAAATTTATGTAAGTGCACTAACTCAGCTAAATATAGACTATCATAATAGGATTTCTACAACTGATAGCCGACTGCTGCGCCGAATGATTAGAGATAATACTTATAGAGGGATAACACCAGAGGAAACTCTCTCAAGATGGGCATCGGTAAGACGTGGAGAGGAAAAAAACATATTTCCATATCAAGAAGAAGCAGATATGATGTTTAACACAGTACTTATTTATGAGCTTGCTGTATTGAAACAAAAGGCGGAAGCGTTATTATTTGGTATAGATAGAAGCTCTATATATTATGAAGAAGCAAAAAGGTTGCTTAAGTTTTTAGAATATTTCTTAGGAACAGATACTACTCAAATTCCATATAACTCGATATTAAGAGAATTTATTGGTGGATTGAGAGTATAATTAAGGTGTGGTAAATTTTTAAAATGTTTATAGGCGTTGACACTATGCTAGATATATGATAAATTGTAAAATGTAAGTAAGTCAGATAGTCGCAAGCACAGAATCGAAAGGTTGTGTTTGAGGAACGTCCGAGCTTCATAGAGCAGAGTGCTGGATAACACCCAGTGGAGGCGACTCTAAGGAAAGTGCAACAGAAATAAACCACCTACATTATGTAGGAAAGGATGGAAAGGCGAGGTAAGAGCTCACCGTCTTCTTGGTGACAAGAAGAGCAATGTAAACCCCACTTGAAGCAAGACCGTATAAAGACTTTTGTGGCTGCTCGTCACGTCTTAGGTAGGTCGCTAAAGTGTCTAGGTAACTAGGCACATAGATAGATGACTGTCAAATACAGAACTCGGCGTATAGATTTGGTTACATTTCTATTGACGTAAATTATAATTTATATTATAATTAAATGTAGTGCTTTAAATTAATTCTCCGTACAATGCATAAAGCACCACACCGCAAACCGGAGGGAGTGAAAATTAATGTCAGAAGTTACTGTTCGCGAAAATGAATCTTTAGATAGTGCACTTCGTCGTTTCAAAAGAAACTGTGCGAAGGCAGGTATTATGCAAGAAATTCGCAAAAGAGAACACTATGAGAAACCTAGTGTTAAGCGCAAAAAGAAATCAGAAGCAGCACGCAAAAAAAATAGACAATACTAATTGGTCAACTACCCCCACCTAAGTAGGGTGGAGGCTTATAAAAGGGGATTCACATGCTTATGTGAATTCCTTTTTTATTTGCATTAGGACAAATTTAGACGAATAAATATAGTAAAAGGGTATACAATGGTATGCCCTTTTTAAATGAGAGGGGAAAACATGGTGCATTTTATATATTAAAGTATGCTTGTCTTTTTTATTTATAAGTGGATATGAAATTTGCTATATTTAAATGGGGTATACATGTCCTTTTTATAGCATAAGATGTAGAGAGGAAGGGGTCAGACATGAGGCAAAAAAAGCTTGGTAGTAGACTGTCTATGGTTAAGCAATTTATAAATTCAATTGAGGGCGTTGAGGAGGCAGTTGAAAACATACCATTAGTTACGATTTTGGGCACACGTAGCGTTAGTGTGGAAAATTTTTTAAATATAGTGGAGTATGGCCAAGAAACAATAAGGCTTAAAACTAAGCTTGGACAAATAGTTATTGAAGGAAAAGGTTTATTTGCAAAAAGCATGAACCAAGAAGAAATTGTTATTAAAGGCAAAATAGAAAATCTAAGTTTTATAAAATAATACTAGGAGGAGATACTTTGTTTGTATATTTATGGAATTATTTAAGAGGTTATGTTATAGTAGAGATAAGTGGACTTAAGATAGAAAAATTTCTAAATGGGGCACTCAAAGAGGGTAATAATTTTTGGGACGTAAGACAAGATGGTGAAAAAGTCACATTAAAAACAACAAGAGACGGCTTTAAAAATTTAAAACCTATGGCAAATAGGTCAAAGTGTCAAGTAAGAATAATAGATAAGGTTGGATTACCATTTCTGGCATTTAGATATAGAAAGAGGAAAATGTTACTAGCAGGGGCTGGTATCTTTATTGGGCTAGTTTGGTTCCTAACATCTTTTGTGTGGTTAGTAGAGGTTGATGGGAATAATTTACTTGAGGAAACAGATATAATAGCAACATTAAAAGATGGGGGCTATACTACTGGGAAAATGAAGTGGGATATGAACCTTAGAGAAGCAGAGCAATATTTAATAAATGAACATCCAGAGATTTTATGGGCCGGAATTAGTTATCAGGGAACTAAGCTTAATGTGCAAATTACAGAAGCTGTGCCAAGACCTGTAATACATAATGAAACGGACGCAACGGACATTGTTGCAAATCGTGATGGAATTATTACATATATTGCTACTAGCAAAGGTTTGCCACTTGTAAGAAAAGGTGATACTGTTAAAAAAGGTGATGTATTAGTTGCAGGAGCAGTCCCTTTGGATAGTGATATAGTAACCAGCGTAGCCTATGTAAATGCTGAGGCGGAAATATTAGCACAAACTTTATATGTGTTAGAAGCATCTGCGCCTCTTGATATAGCGGTTAAAAACTATATCGATAGTGAAATTAAGACAACCCATAGTATTAAAATATTTGACAAGCAGTTTAATGTGTTAAAAGCGAGCGCTCCAGCCGGAGAATATGATACATTAGTAACTATTGACCAGTTTAAGCTTACTCAGTCATATCCATTACCGTTTTACTATATAAAAACTGAACAAGTACCATATACTGCTGAAAATATTACTCAAGAGCAATCTGTTGTAGAAGACAAGCTAGAGGGTGCATTAAATGATGCTCTTTTAGAAAAAATAGGTGCTAGTGGTAATATAGTTAGAAAGGAAATTGTATATAATGTAATAGATGGTACTGTTGTGGGAATTTTACATGCGGTTGTAGAGGAGGATATAAGTGAGGAAGTACTTTTAGCGCCACCACAGCAAAACGAACTAGAAGGAGTTGAAGTAGATGGCAGCAATTGAGAAGAAAATTCATATTCCTACTGAATACATGGCGGTTATATTTGGTAGTTTTGATGCTCACATAAGAAAGATAGAAAAAGCGTTAGATGTAACATTTGTAGTTAGAGGAGAGAGTGTTAAGTTACTAGGAGAGGCTTATAATGTTAAGCTTTCTAATATGGTAATTAAGGAGCTTGTGAATTTCGCAAGTAAGGGAGATGCTATTGACGAACAATTAGTTGATTATACATTGAGTGCTATTACTAAAGATAGACAAGATGACTTAAAGCAGGTTAATTCAAATGTAGTTACACTCACTTATCAAGGCAAACCTATTAAGGCAAAAACTAGTGGTCAACAAGAATATGTAGATTTGATTCGTAAAAATATGGTGGTGTTTGGAATGGGGCCAGCAGGTACAGGGAAAACGTATCTAGCTATGGCAATGGCTATAGACGCATTTAAAAAGGGAGAAGTCAATAAGATTATTTTAACAAGGCCAGCAATTGAGGCTGGAGAAAAGCTTGGTTTTTTACCAGGAGACTTACAGAGTAAAGTTGACCCTTATTTACGCCCGTTATACGATGCATTGTTTGAGATAATGGGGCCAGATAACTTTGATAAAAATATGGAAAAAGGACTTATTGAAGTTGCGCCATTAGCTTATATGAGAGGACGTACTTTAAATAATGCGTTTGTAGTATTAGATGAGGCACAAAACACTACACCTCAGCAGATGAAAATGTTCCTTACTAGGCTAGGGTTTAACTCAAAAGCTGTAATTACAGGGGATATGACGCAGATTGACCTTCCTAGCGATAAAAAAAGTGGTCTTTCTGAGGCTTATAAGGTGCTTACAAATGTTGAAGGTATTGGAATGTGCCCTTTAAATCGAAATGATGTTGTTAGACATCCACTTGTACAGAAAATTGTGGATGCATATGAACTATATGAAACGAAAACGAAATCTTAAGGCGTAAGCGAGGGGGTACAAATGAGAAACGAAAAAACAATTACAATAATGTTAGTAATATTATCCCTATTGGGCACACTATTTATGATAGCTACTGGTAATCTATTTACTAAAAAGTTAGCATTGGATGTAGATGATATTGCTCCTATAGACTTCTATGCACCGTATGATATAGAAAATACTATTGCCACTGATAATAAAAAATCTCTTGCATCAAGTGCTGTAGAGCCTATTTTTGCACTTGATGAGACTATTTTAGAATCGATTATTGCTAGGACACAAAGTTTATTTGAATACGTAGATGCAGTAATTAAAATTCGAGATAGCAGTGAATTTGCTATATCAGTTGATTTATCTAGACAGTTTAGTATTCCAACTGAATCTAGCACTATAAACTATTCTCAAATATTGCACTCAAAATCTGATATACCGCTTATGAGTAGCCAATATGACCTGCTGTTGCAAGCTTCTCAAGATTTGTTAAATGATTTAGAAGAACGGGTTATAGTACTGCTGAAGGAAATTTATAGTGTTGGTATAAATGAAGCTGATATAAGAGCTTTAGATATTGGGCAGATGATATTAGAAATAGGTGTCTCGCCAATGTATCAGCTAGTACTAGAAGACATAATAGAGTTACAGCTAGTAACCAACCTTCGGCTAGATGAGGAAGCTACTGAGGAATTAAGGAGAATTGCAAGTGATGCAGTTGAACCGGTTATGGTAGTGCAAGGCGAGAAGATAATTGGTAGAGGAAGCCGGATTACTGAAGAGGCTTACTTATTACTAGAAAAGAGTGGTGAAGTTGGTAATAGTGAAGTAGATAACATAATTCAATATGTGGGTGGTGCGCTGTTTATCTTAGTTATGTATTGCTTTATATTGCATTATGTAAATTTGCACAAAGTTATTGGTAAGTTAACATTCGGTGGAAAAAATTTATTATTTATGTTGTATATTTTAACGCTAATTATGGCAAGACTTATGATAAATCAAAATTATGAAATTATACCACTACATGTTGGCTCTATGATTATAGCTATGTTGCTAGGTAAGCAAGTTGCTGTACTGTTTCATGTAATTACAACAATTGTAACAACGCTAATATTTAATTCGGATATGTCATTTATTATATATCATTTGGTAGTTGGAACTATGGGCATATTTGTTATAGTGCATATGAAAGAGCGAAAAGATATGTTAAAGATTGCTATTATTTTAGGAGCGCTTCAGTGTGTTATAGCCGCGTCAATTGCTCTGTTAGTAGGAGCACAAAGTTCAACTAACGATATAGTAACAGGAGCTATGCAGTCATTTGGAATAGGGATGTTTGCAGTAATATTTGTTGGTGGTAGTTTGCCTATGTGGGAATCGGCTTTTAATTTTGTAACAGCATTTCAATTACTAGAGCTTACGAACCCTAATCAACCTTTACTTAGAAGGTTATTATTAGAAGCTACAGGGACTTATCATCATAGTTTACTAGTTGCTAATTTAGCAGAAACTGCTGCAAATGATATAGGTGCAAATCCTCTGCTGGCAAGAGTGGGAGGTTATTATCATGATATAGGAAAGCTGACTTGTGGAAACTACTTTAAGGAAAACCAAACTGTGGAAAATCCTCATGATTATTTAGACCCGCGCTCTAGTGCTGGCATCATAATTTCTCATGTTACTGCTGGAATGGAGCTAGCCACTCAGTATAATTTACCAAAGTGTGTGTGTGATATGATTATCCAGCATCATGGTCAGGGAGTAATGCAGTATTTTTATATTAAAGCCCAAAACGCAGGTGAAGAGAATATTAGGAAAGAAGACTTTACCTACCCCGGTCCAAAGCCTCAGACTAAAGAAGCTGCACTTATTATGCTTGCTGATGTTGTTGAAGCTACTACTAGGTCAATGCAACATAAGTTTGGCCCTGATTTTACCTTAGAGGACTTAGTTAGAAAGATGGTTAGACAAAAGTTAGATGAAGGAGAGCTTGATGAATGCCCTTTATACATTTCAGATATTGAAACTGTAATTCAAAGCTTTACTAGAACACTTAAAGGTATGTATCATGAAAGAATTGAATATCCAGAAAGAAAAGAAAATTCGTAGTCCAGAGTATTCTCTGGACTAAATATAAAAAGGTTTGTGAAAGGAATATATTATGTTGATTGAGATTAATGATGAATTAGATTTTTTAACTCGCCACCCAAATATGAAACACGATATTGAGATGGTAATTGAAGAATGCTTAAGAACAGAAGATATACCTTGTACTGTTGAAGTAAGTTTAAGTTTTGTGGACAAGAACCGTATTCAAGAGCTTAATAAGGAGCATAGAAATATAGATAGGCCTACAGATGTATTATCATTCCCGTTGTTAGAAGATGGTGAGTTAGATACTGAATTAGATACTGAGTTTGACCCAGTTTTAATTGGAGATATAGTAGTTTGTGAACAAATAGCTATTGAGCAAGCACAAGAGTATGGCCATTCTATAGAGCGTGAAGTTTGTTTTTTAGTTGCACATAGTATGTTTCATTTGTTAGGTTATGACCATATGGATGAGGGTGATGAAACTGTTATGCGCACTAAGCAAAACTTAGTATTAGATACGTTAGGTATATCTAGATAGAGGTGTCGAGATGGAAAGAGAGCTAATAGATAAAGCAAAAGAAGCAATGAAAAATGCACATGCTCCGTATTCAGGATTTCAAGTAGGTTCTTGCGTTTTGATGAAAAGTGGTAAAACGTATACAGGATGTAACATTGAAAACGCTTCTTATGGTGCTACTAATTGTGCGGAGAGAACTGCAATTTTTAAGGCGGTTTCAGAAGGTGAAGGGGAGATTGAAGCTATAGCTATAGTAAGCTCGGGCAATATGGTAACCTATCCTTGTGGTATTTGTAGACAAGTTATTAGTGAATTTATGAAGGAAGGTAAGTTTATATTTGAAAATGAAAAAGGTGAAATTATAACGCATACTTATAAAGAAATTTTCCCTTATTCATTTACTAAAGAAGACTTAGATAAGGCTGAAGAAAACTGAACAATTAAAGGGAAGAGGAACGATAATGGAAGAATTTAGATCAGGATTTATATCAATAATAGGGCGTGCAAATGTAGGTAAATCTACGCTTATGAATAGGTTAGTAGGAGAAAAAATTGCGATTATGTCTAATAAACCTCAAACTACGAGGCATAAGATACAGTCAATTTTAACTACACAGAAATTTCAAGCGATATTTATTGATACACCTGGGATTCATACACCAAAGACAAAGTTAGGTAATTATATGGTTAAAGCTACTAATACGACTTTAAATGAAGTTGATATTGTTTTATATTTAGTGGAGCCAGATACAAGAATAGGTAAGTTAGATGCTGAAATTATAGAGCGTTTAAAGACAGTGACTTCAACGGTATTTTTATGTATTAATAAAATTGATTCTGTTTCAAAAGAGCAAGTGGCGGAGTCTATTAATTGTTATAAAGATGCTATGGATTTTGCAGAGATTGTTCCTATATCAGCATTTGAAGGGGCAAATCTTAATGAATTATTAAATTGTATTTATGAGAATTTACCTCAAGGGCCGAAATTTTTCCCTGAGGATATGATAACCGATCAACCTGAGCGTCAATTAGTAGCAGAGCTTATAAGAGAAAAGGCTCTTCATTTATTAGACCAAGAAATACCGCATGGGATTGCGATAGAAATTAATACTATGAAACAACGCGAAGATAGTGAAATGGTGGATATTGAAGCGACTATTATATGTGAACGCGAATCTCATAAACGAATTATAATTGGTAAAAATGGAGAAATGATTAAAAAAATCGGCACTAATGCTAGACATGATATTGAGAGACTACTAGGTTCAAAAATTTTCCTAAATTTATGGGTAAAAATTAAAAAGAACTGGCGAGACAGTGATTCTATGTTAAAAAATTATGGATATAATAAGCAAGAGCTTTAAATAATAAGCCCCCTCACGATATATATATGAGATATTGGTAACAATTTTATAGTATTGAAATGCTGAAATTACGTATCATATATTAATAGTAAAGGGGGTAATTATATGACAGATTTTTGGAAAACATTTATAGATACAGGAAGTATAGAAAATTATTTAACTTATAAATCTAGTGAAACAGAAGATTATGAGGTGGCAGAAGATTGGGTGTATGAACAATGACAGTAAAAGGAATTATTATAAAAGAAAACATAGTAGGAGAGGGTGATAAATATATCACCCTTTTTACGCACGAATTAGGACAAATACAAATATCAGCATTAAAATCAACAAATTATAAGTTTTGTTCTGTCACGCAGTTATTTGTATACGGCATATTTGAAATAAGTAAAATATATAGTAGATATAAATTAATTAATGTAGAAATTATAACCACATTTTATAAAATCCGAGAAGATATATTAACACTTAGCTACGCTATGTATATTATGGACTTTTTGCTAGAAGTAACAAAAGAATCACTACGACAAAGCGACCTTTTTCAATTAACATTGTATACACTTCATGAGCTGACTAAAAGTAATCCCTCTTTAAAATTAATCCGTTGTATATATGAACTTAGAGCAATGCGCTGCCTTGGCTTTATGCCTAATACACAAGACTGCACCCAATGTGGCAATGCAATTGGGGAACTTGATATGACTAAAAAATATTACTTTTCTGTAGCTGATGGCGGTTATACGTGTTGTTCGTCAAGTAAGCATAGATTAAGATATGATACGATTCATACTATAAGGCATATTTTAAATAGCGATTATAACCATTTATATAAATTTGAGTTATTACCTGAGATATATAATGAACTTGCTAGTTTTGTTATACAATATACAGTTTACCATATAGAAAAATCTTTCCGCACACTTAGTTTTATAAGAGAAATAGAAAGAATTTTGCTTATATAGAGGGCTTGAACAAATTCCTCAAATATAATAGAATAAAAAGAAAAAGGAGCTACTGATGAAATTATTATTGATAGATGGGCTAAGTATTGCTAATAGGGCATTTTACGGGATACCCCATTTAAGTACGAAAGACGGCTTAGCCACTAATGCAATTTATGGCTTTCTTAATATTATGTTTAGTTTTATAGAAAAAGAAAAGCCAGATTTATTGGGTATTGCATTTGATGTAAGTAAACCTACATTTAGACATTTGATAAATGAGGATTACAAAGGGAATAGAAAAGGAGCACCTGCAGAATTAAGCCCCCAAATTCCCGTTTTAAAAGAAGTTTTAGATGCTATGAATATTTTTAGAATAGAACAAGAAGGATTTGAAGCTGACGATTTACTTGGGAGTATTGCTAAAATTGCACAGTCTCAATCATTAGATGTAGTAGTTGTATCTGGGGATAAAGATTTATTACAAATTGCCACCGATACAATAGAGATAAAATTAGTAAGAACAAAAGATACAGATAGTTATTTTGCAAAAGATGTAATAGAAGCTTATGGTGTAACGCCAACTGAATTTATAGATGTAAAAGGGCTTATGGGAGACTCATCTGATAATATTAAAGGTGTACCGGGTGTTGGAGAGAAAACAGCGCTTAAATTAATTCGCGAATATCATTCTATAGAGAATTTATATGAACATATAAGTGAAATAAGTGGGAAGAAGCTAAAAGAAAACTTAGAAACTTATAAAGAGCAAGCGTTAGAGAGTAAGTTTTTAGCTACAATTAAAAGTGATATAGAAGTTGAATGTAACTGGGAGCAGTTTAGTTATAACCTTAAGTTGACACCTCAAATTGAACAGATATTTGAACGATTAGAGTTTAGGAAGATGTTAAATAGGTTTCAATGTGCACCTGCGCAGAAGATAGATGTTAATATTGTAGAGCCAGTTTATTTAGAAAATATTGATAATCTGGAGTTAGCTATTAGTGTATTTGTAGAAGATAATAATATTTTCATAGGGTATGAGAATAATTATATAAAGGCGGATTTATTGGAGCCTAATCATCATGCGTATGTAAAGAATTTTTTTGAGAGTGATAATAAGAAGTATATTTATAATAGCAAATGGCTAAGACATAAATTATATGATTTTGGAATAATGTTAAAATCCGATGTGTTTGATATTATGATTGCATCTTATTTACTAGACCCTTCAGAGGCGGACTATGATTTATCGTTAGTAGCTAAAAAGTTTTTAAACGATGGCCGAGTAATTCATCTAGATACATTATTAGGAACTGGGAAAAGTCGTAAAAAATGGAGTGATTTAGATGATGAGCAAGTGGCACAGCAGTTAGGAGTACGAGCTTTAGTAATAAAAGAGTTAGTTAAAATAATGTCAGCTTTATTAGAAGAACAAGAAATGATGGACTTATTTTTAAATATAGAAATGCCTCTTAGCGAAGTGTTATTTGATATGGAATTAGAAGGAATAACTATTGACCCAGATGCATTGAAACAATACGGTGCTAAGTTGCAACAGCTAATTGAGCATATTGAACAAGAGATATATGAGGTGGCAGGAGAAAAGTTTAATATTAACTCGTCTAAACAATTGGGAGTTATTTTATTTGAAAAAATGAATATTCCAGTTGTTAAAAAGACTAAAACTGGGTATTCAACTGCTGCAGATGTACTTGACAAATTAAAAATTGACTATCCTATTGTGTCTAAAATCCTAGAGTATAGACAGTACACTAAACTACAGAGCACATATGTAGTAGGGTTATTAAAAGTTATGGGAGAAGACAATAAAATCCATTCAACGTTTAATCAAACAATAACAGCTACAGGACGAATTAGTTCCACCGAACCAAATTTACAAAACATTCCTATTAGAATGGAGCTAGGCAGAGAAATACGCAAGGTATTTATACCTAAAAATGATGATTATATTTTTCTAGATGCAGATTATTCACAAATTGAATTAAGAGTACTAGCTGCTATGTCAGACGACCCTATAATGAAGCAGGCATTTACTAACGATATTGATGTACACACGTTAACAGCATCGCAAGTTTTTAATGTACCTATTGAAGATGTTACAAGTACACAAAGGTATCAAGCAAAAGCTGTTAATTTCGGGATAGTGTATGGCATTAGTGCATTTGCATTATCAGAAGACATTGATGTAACTCCAAAAGAAGCCCAAGTTTATATAGATAATTATTTTGAAAATTACCCTGCTATAAAAGGATTTTTAGATACGTTAGTTAAAGAGGCTACTATGTATGGCTATTCTACTACATTATTAAACCGTAGACGTTATGTGCCTGAGTTAGCTGCAAAAAATCATAATATTAAAGAGTATGGCAAAAGGATTGCTATGAATATGCCAATTCAAGGTACTTCAGCAGATATTATAAAAATTGCTATGGTTAACGTTTATAAGAGACTTAAAGGATTTAAATCTAAACTTATTTTAACTGTACATGATGAATTGTTATTAGAAGTATATAAACCTGAACAAGATGATGTAACTGCTATTTTAAAAGCTGAAATGGAAAATGCTATTGAGTTATCAGTACCTTTATTGGTGGAGGTGCATAGTGGGAATAGTTGGTTTGGGGCTAAATAGTGAGGAGGGTGCATGGATATAAGATATCCTTGCGGATTTTATATGAAAATATTAGGGATAGTTGGTGGTATAGGCGCTGGAAAAAGCACAGTAACAGATATATTTGAGAAAAATTTTGATATACATGTTATAAATACAGATAAAATTGGACATGAGGTATTATTAAAAACAGGAAAAGCATATGATATGATTATAGCTGAATTTGGTACAGCGATATTAGATGATGATGGTGAGATTATACGTGAAAAATTGGCTAATATAGTTTTTTGTGATGAAGAAAAGTTAAAAAATTTAAATAGCATTATGCATCCTTGTATTTATGAAATTGTAGTAGAACGAATTAAACAAGCAACAAATGAATATGTACTTATAGAAGCAGCACTCCTGATAGAGAGTGGCTTTTATAAGTTAGCGGATATAATAATTGGAGTGTATGCTGATGAAGATTTGCGAATACAAAGAATTATGAATCGTAATAATTATACGTATGAGCAAGCAAAAGACAGGATTAACGCTCAGTTAAAATGGAAAGATTTAAGAGATATGGTTGATATTGTTATAGACAATAGTAACGACATAGAATTTACAACAACACAAGTAATTGCTAGCTTATAACAATAGTTAATTTTGTGAGGAGTGAATAATGAAATATAAGAGGTTAATACTAATAATACTTATAATACTAGTTGTAACTAAATCTGTGTATATGCTTTATCCAATGCCTTATAAAGAATATATATTTGAGTTGGCTGATGAATACGACTTAGAACCCACATTAATTTATGCAATTATCCAGACTGAAACGCATTTTGACTATATGGCAGTATCACGTAGTAATGCTAAGGGGCTTATGCAGATAATGGATATGACAGGCGAGTGGGGTGCCGATGAACTTGACATTGATGACTTTACTCCTGAGATGTTATTTAATCCATATGTTAATATTAGAATAGGAACATGGTATATTGATAAACTGATAAGTCAATACGACGCAAATGTAGATATGGCGCTGATGGCCTATAATGCGGGGAGTGGAAATGTAGCAAAGTGGTTGGCCGACACAAAATATAGTAGCGACGGTAAAACGGTACATACGATTCCATTTAATGAAACTAAAAATTATATAAAAAAAGTCAATTTCCATAAGAGAATTTATGACTTACTTTATTAAATAAAAGGAGAACCTTATGATAAATTTGTTATTTGTCTTATTTTTTTTAATAGGATGTTCAAATAATGAAGTAGCACAACTAGAAGAATTTGAGTATGTTGATTATGTGGAGTATGCACAAGAGGATGACTATGTTACAAATGAAGTATTATCGTTAAATACGACTAGTAACAAAAGTGACCATGAATTAAGATTAGCTATGCATACGCCAAAAACATTAAATCCTATATATAATATGGACGAAACTGTGGACCAAGTGATGCATCTTATATTCGATACGTTAGTTAATATTGAAACTGATGGAAATGTGACAACTAATTTAGCAGAGTATTGGAGCGTGAACACTAGTGATAACAGTATAACTATTGTACTTCGTGATGATGTATATTGGCATGATGGACAGTTGTTACAAGCTGATGATGTGGTATATACTATAGGAGCAATTAAAGCAGCGCCTGATAGCATTTATAAAGTGAATGTAGACAATATGTCTTATGCATTAGAATTAAGTCCAAATACAGTACAAATTTTTTATAATCAGCCATTTAGTGGTATGTTGCAAACTTTATTTATACCAATTTTACCACAACATATTTACGATGTACCATATGAACAAGCTGCAGCAATAGAGCCTGTTGGTAGCGGGCCATTCTATTATGAAAGTAGTGTTTTATTAAAATCACTATCTCTAGCACGTAATTTAGTATATTTTAAAGGTGCACCATCGATTACAAATATAGAGGTAACTTTAACACCTGACCATGAAGCTACTCTTTCAGCATTTGAGCAGGATTTAATAGATGTAATATATACTGAAGTAATGGACTGGGGGAAATACACTAAAGATAAGTCGGCAAATATATATGCTATTCCAACGCAAAAGTATGAGTTTATTGGAATTAATTTTTCAAATCCTAGTTTAAGTAAGCTTGGGGTTCGGGAGGCGTTGCTTTACGGTTTAGACAGAGAATCGTTGGTGAATATTTACTACCTTGGGCAAGGTACAGTAACAGATACTCCTGTTAGCCCTAATAATTATCTTTACGATAATACGCTATCTATTACTAAATATGATAGAGAAACTGCTAGGCTGTTGCTTGCAAAGGAAGGGTTTGAATACGATAAGGAGTTACAGTTTAAATTACTCGTAAATAAAAATAATCTAGAACGACTTCAAGTAGCGCAAGGAATTGCTAGAACGTATAGTGAAGTGGGAATTAATATTGTGATTGAAGAAGTGGATGTAGAAACGTTTACTAAGCGAGTTTACTCAGGTAATTATGAATTATTTTTAGGTGGATGGCAGCTGTCTTATATCCCAGATTTAACTTTCGCATTTCATTCAGAAGGTGAGCATAATTTTATAAATTACAATAATAGTGAAATGGATGTACTGCTAGGAACGGCATTTCGTACCCATCCAAGTTTACTTAAAGATGTATACTCAAAGTTACAGCAGTTTATAATACAAGATATTCCTTACGTTAGTTTATTTTTTAAAAATGGTGCCTTAATAACTAAACCATGCGTGAAAGGAACTATATCACCTGACCCACTTAACATATTCAATGATATTCATTTATGGGAAGTGACTAATTAGAGCAGTAGATACTTTAATCTACTGCTTTTTTTAATGTCTAAAAGTATAATTTTGAAAAATATATCATAGTATTTAAAAAGTTTTTGATTTTTGGGAACTTAAGTAGATGTTATAACGTCTACATAGTATAAGATTAAATAATGGGGGAATTATATATGAAAAAATTATTAGCAGTAATTTTAGGTGCAGTATCAATTATGGGTAGTACAGTTTATGCAAACCCTGCACCAGCACCATCAACATCATCTTCACAATTAGCAAACTATGCTCAACTAGGCATAAAATTAAATGGAATACCAACTACACCAATAATTCAAGGCAATGAAGTTTATGTATCCCTAAACCAGTTAATGCAATATTATCCATTCCAAATAGCCTACACATCTCAAGGGCTAGAAGTTAGTATGTGGCAAACATCATCTACTCAACCTACACTTCCAAATGATTGGCTAGTAGATGCGCAATATATTAATCAAGCAACTATAAAGTCTATTAATGATGCAGTATCACAAATCGTAGTTTTACCATATGGTTTAGATGATAATATTCATAACTATATTGCATTAAATGTATCGCACGAAACTATTACAGGTTCTAACCTAAGGGTAGGAATGACAGTTTCAGTTGCACACTCATCTGCATTAACTCGCTCCACACCAGCGCAGGCAACAGCATATTATATAATACCTACATCACCTAGTAACTTTACAATGCATAATGTAGAAATTATTGGTATTTCTAAAGGGGCTAACGACTGGACTATTACTGTGGGTAATCCTAATAATCCGCTAAGCCAAACTGTATTTTCTGTAAATGCTAATGATACTTTAATCAGTCACTATATGAACAAATCAAGATATACAGTAAATGATTTAGAAATTGGATTAATTGTGGATGTTACTTATGCACCAAATAACACATCTGGAAATATAGCGTTAGAAATCGAGATTTCAGGTCCATCTAACTAAACTTAATATGGGGGCTTCGCCCTCATATTTTTGTTATATTTATAATATAAAATCGTAATTATTTATATATTAAAATCCATAAAATACCTTCATTAATAATATTTACACGCTCTATTAAATGTATTATAATTAACATTAGGGTGGGAAAATGTAGATTTTTATTCTAATATTTTGTTAATAAATGAAGGAGGAAATAGTAAATGAACAATAGCAACGTAACTCTTGCCAACCGAATTCAACGTGGTTTTATTGCAATTATTATATCTGTGCTAAGTATAACTGCCATTGTACAGATATACTATGTAGGCTCATTAATCCAAGATAATGCAAAACAATATGTAGAAATGCAAGCAGAATTAGGGGCGGAAAAAGTGTCAAACTGGTTAGGAGGAACTATATCCTATTTAGATACAATAACACATGACTTTGAGGTTAACCATAGATACGATGATTTAGATGATTATCAGAACTATTTATTATCACAACATGACTTACTAGACGGCATTGCAATGGTATATTACTTATCAACTGAAACAGGAGCATTTATCAATTCTATAGGTTGGTCTGAAGGTAATTTGGATTTTGCTTCGCGTGAATGGTATAAACATTCATTAGATAATAGAGATGTCGGAATTACAAGACCTTACCTAGATGCAAGCACAAATGAACTTATCGTAACAGCATCAAAACAAGTAAGAAACCAAAACAATCAAGTTATAGGGATTATAGGTGTTGATATAGATTTAGATAGTTTACATACTATAGTAGGAGATACTCTAAATCCATTAGGAGCATATATATTTGTTATAAACAATGAGGAAGAGATATTTGCCCATCCAAACTCAGCATATGAAGCCACTGCATTAGGTGAGTTTTTTACTTTAGCTGATTTAGGAGCTGATTATTCTGATACACTAAATACACAAGAAACAAGCATTGCAAATATTAAAGGAGAAAGCAATGTATATAGTGCTGTAAGGAATATTTCTGGCACGGAATGGAGAGTTGTTTCAAACTACCCAACTTCACATGTTATAAATGCTGTAATTAACCAAATCTTAAAAAGCTTAACGGGTGTTGTAGCAGCAATATTACTAGGTGCTATTGTAACAAGAAGGTTTACTAAAATTTATATAAAACCTTTAGATAAAGTAGTAGTATTATTAGAGAAACTTAAAGTGGGGGATATGCATATAGACACTTCTGACATACCTAGAAACAGTTTAGAGCTAAATATTTTGGTGGAAGTAACAGAAACAATATTTGCTACATTAGATAGATATTTAGGAGAAACACTTAACATATTATCTATATATGCACAAGGGGATTTTACGGTGGAGCCTAAAGAAAATTATGTTGGTGGATTTCTCGTTATAAAAGAATCGCTTAATGCAATTTCAACAGGGTTACGTTCGCTTATTAAAGAATCTACTATTTCAGCGCAAATGGTTGAAAATCAAGCTATTAGAATTGGAGCGTCTTCAGAAGAATTAAAACACGTTACAAATAACCAGGCTGATTCATTATGTACCTTTGGTGATAAAGCAGATAAAATAGCTGATAGTATTTCGCATAGCATTGAAGAAATCGGAAAAACTTATTCATTGGTTAGAAGCGTAAACGGTCAGGCAGATGACGGAAAAATTGTAATGAATAAACTCATTAATGCAATGGACGGGATTAACATTTCTACACAAGAAATTGTTATAGTTATATCTGAAATTGGTACAATAGCAGAGCTTACCAATATACTTGCACTTAATGCAGCAATAGAAGCGGCTAGAGCAGGAGAGGCGGGTAAAGGTTTCGCTGTTGTAGCTAATGAGGTACGTACTTTGGCTAATAAGACTGCTGCTATAGTTAATCAAATAAATAGCCTATTATCCCACAACTTAGAGAGCGTGTTGCAAGGGCAAACTATGGTTACAGAAACATCTGAAGTATTTAATAACATTATGGAATCTATAACTAAAACAACATTAGCTAGCGAGAGTTTAACAAGCTATACTAATGAGCAAAAAAGTTATATTGCAGAACTTAAAACTAGTACGCGTGAGCTAATACATGGCGTAGAAATAAGCACTACTATTGCCCAAGAAAATGTTAAAATTAGTGAAGGCCTTAATGAACAGGCGGAACTATTAAAAGGTAAACTTGATAAATTTAAAGTATAAGACTGCTATGGCAGTCTTTTTTTTATACACAAAAAAAGAGACTGTAAAAACAGTCCCCCATAATACATATTAAACCAATTCACGACTTTGAACAGGTAATAAGATGTGGAAATTTCCTTCTGCTTTACCAGAATTAGTGCTAGTTGAATAGCATTCTCCACCTAAATATTTAGCATTTCCTTGTAACTCATCTTCAATACGAAGTAACTGATTGTATTTAGCAACACGTTCACTACGGCTTGGTGCACCAGTTTTGATTTGGCCAGAGTTAATTGCTACAGCTAAATCAGCGATAGTAGTATCTTCAGTTTCTCCAGAACGGTGAGAAATTACAGTTGTGTATCCAGCTTTTTGAGCCATTTTAATTGCATTTAAAGTTTCAGTAATTGAACCAATTTGGTTTAATTTAATAAGGATAGAGTTAGCAGCTCCTTGATTAATCCCTTTAGAAAGACGAGTAGTATTTGTAACGAATAAATCATCACCAACTAATTGAACTTTATCGCCCATAACGTCAGTCATATGTTTCCAACCAGCCCAATCTTCTTCATCTAAACCATCTTCGATTGAACGGATAGGATATTTATTAGCAAGATTTGCCCAGTATTGAACTAACTCCTCAGTAGTAAAAGTTTTTCCGCTTTTTGGTAATTTATAACCATTATCAGATTTCCACTCACTAGCAGCTGCATCAATTGCAAGAGCAAAGTCTGTACCTGGTTTGTACCCAGCACTTTTGATTGCTTCTAAGATGTACTCGATAGCTTCGTCATCAGACGCTAAGTTAGGAGCAAAACCACCTTCATCACCAACTGCTGTTGCAAGACCTTTGCTTTTAAGAATTTTTGCTAAGTTGTGGAATACTTCAACACACCATCTTAAACCTTCTTTAAATGAAGGAGCGCCAATAGGCATAATCATAAATTCTTGAGTGTCGATATTGTTAGTAGCGTGAGCACCGCCGTTTAAAATATTCATCATAGGAACTGGCATTGTATCAGCGTTAATACCACCAATAAATTGGTAAAGTGGCATGTCATGTGCTGCTGCGCCTGCTTTTGCCGCCGCAATAGAAACTGCTAATATAGCGTTTGCACCTAAGCTTGATTTATCTTGAGTACCATCAAGATTAAGTAATAAATTGTCAATTACTGCGATATTAGTACATTCTTGCCCAACAAGAGCTTTTGCGATTACAGTATTAATATTTTCTACAGCTTTAGATACACCTTTACCTAAAAATTTGCTATTGTCGCCGTCTCTTAATTCAAGAGCTTCAAATTGTCCAGTTGACGCTCCACTTGGTGCTGCACCTCTGCCTACAACTCCACCTTCAAGCTCTATAACTGCTTCTACTGTTGGATTTGCGCGTGAGTCAATAATCTCTCTTCCATAAACTGCTTTAATTGTATACTTGCTCATTTAAAAGCCTCCATTAAATATATATTTTGTAGATAAAACCTGCTAAGTTTGTATCTATCTTAACAATATCATACCAAAGTATAAAAATCAATAGTTTTTTTGTTTTATCCTAAAAAACATTATGCCATTTAACGACAAGCCTATTAATCTAAAACCTGATGCTGCAATGCTAACTCATATAAATTGTAATAAATTCCTTTCTTACTTAACAACTCCTGATGAGTTCCCATTTCTTTAAGCTCTCCTTTATTTAAAACAATAATATTATCTGAATGCTGAATAGTAGCAAGCCTATGAGCAACCATAATTGTAGTTCGCCCTTCCATCATTTTATACAAAGCCTTTTGAATTACAGCTTCAGTCTCAGTATCAATGTTAGAAGTAGCTTCATCTAAAATGAAAATTTTAGGGTCATAAGCAACAGCCCTAGCAAAAGATAACAACTGCCTTTCGCCAGTTGAAAGAGTAGCGCCGCCCTCAATAACTTCATGTTTATACTTATTAGGTAACTTTTCAATAAAAGAATTAGCATAAACCATTTGCGCAGCTTCCTCAACTTGTTCATCGCTAATATTTAATCTGCCAAGACGAATGTTTCTTTCGATATTACCAGTAAACATAAATACATCTTGCAACACTTGCCCAATCTGCGAACGTAAACTTTCTATATCAAACTCGCGAATATCTTTGCCGTCAATTAAAATCTGCCCTTTCTGAATATCATAATAACGAGAAATTAAAGTTAAAATAGAAGTTTTTCCAGCCCCAGTGGCACCTACGAAAGCCACTTTTTGCCCCGCTTTAATTTTAAAAGATACGTCCTTTAATATCCAATCTTCATCTTTATATGCAAACCAAACATTTTTAAACTCAATTTCACCTTTAAATTCATCTGATACAATAGTTTCATCGCCGGTTACAATCTCATTTTCCTCATCTAACACACTGAATATTTTTTCTGCTGCTGAAAGCGCTGACTGTAAAATATTAAATAGTTCAGCTAGCTGTTCAATGGGATTAAAAAAGTCTTTTACATAAGAAATCATAATTACAATCGTACCTACAGTTACTGCGCCGGCTAAAACTTCGCGCGAACCTATAAGTAACACTAAAGCTACAGTTAAATTAGATGCGGCGAATAAGCTAGGCCTATAAATCATAAATGCATAAAGTTCTCGTAAACCAGACCGATATAATTTTTCGTTGGCTGCAGTCATCTTATCCATAGTCTTTTGCTCACGATTAAAAATTTGTATAAACTTCATACCCATTAAGTGTTCTGATAAAAATATATTAATCTCAGTTAAGTAATTTCTAGACATCCGATAAGCCTTTTTAGAGAAATATTTAAAAATCAATGTAGCTATGACTACAAATGGTAGAACTGCAACTACATATAATGTAATTTTAGCATTAATTGTAAACATAACGATTAATATTCCTATTACAAATAACCCATGTTTAAACAAGTTGGTAATTACAGTTGTATACATCTCATTTAAGCTTTCAGTATCATTAGTTACACGCGTCACTAGCGCCCCCACCGGATTTGTATGAAAATATCTAGCAGGCAAATCTAGCATCTTTGTGTATATGTCAAGTCGGATTTGTTTAATAATTTTTTGCCCTACTCGTTGCAATAAAATAGTTTGCATATATACAAAAATAAAGCTTGTAATGATAACTCCTAAGAACATTACTCCGTATCTTATAAGTAGCGTAAACTCTACAGCTCTAAACTGTGTTAACTGCTCACTGCTTAATACGGAACCAGTATAATAGCCCCCATCTAAATCAGCCACAACTTCACCGTTAGCATTTAAGCTTAACATTGCGGTTAGCTCTGCAGACGTTGCGTTTAACATTATTTCCATATCAGCATAAGCAACGTTATTAATTAAATAATAGTTATCATCGAAATTTACTAATTTAGTTAAATAATCTGCTGTCTCATAATCTCTAGTATAACCCACACCATCTAACTCAACTTGAGCCTCGCTTAGTTCCACCTGCTTAAACGGTTCTTTATAGCCATCTACAAACAAATCCACAGAAGTTCCTATAATTATAGGCTTTGCTAAGTCTGCTGCAGTGCTTATAAACATCATAATAATTATAACGATAAACTGCAACGTATAAGGCTTTGCATAGTGGAATAATCGTTTAATCATATGCTTATCTTTCATAATAATCCCCTTTCGCACCATCTAGTTTTTGTTGCTCATACATATTAGCATATATGCCCCCCAATGCCACAAGACTTTCATGAGTACCCTGCTCAGCTATTTTACCGTTGTCCATAACCACAATCTTATCAGCGTTTCTAACAGTCGAAATGCGGTGCGCAATTATAATATTAGTTTTACCATTCCTAACAGTTTTAAGGTTGTCTAATATCGCCTCTTCAGTTTTTGTATCTACTGCTGATAAAGAGTCGTCTAAAATAAGAATAGGCGCATTCAAAATTAAAGCACGTGCAATAGAAATCCTTTGTTTTTGTCCTCCTGATAACATAGTACCTTTTTCACCAACTACTGTTTCATACTGTTTAGGAAAATCCACAATATTTTGATGTACATTAGCTTGTTTTGCAGCTTCGACTACTTCGTCTAGCTCCACATGTTCAAGCCCAAATCCTATATTATTTGTTACTGTATCGCTAAATAAAAAGTTATCTTGCGGTACATAAGAAATATTTTTCCTTACAGATTTCAATCCCAAATCCATAATATCGTATCCCCCGATTGATACCTTATCGGAGTCTATATTATAAAACCGAAGTAAAATATTCATTAATGTAGTTTTCCCACTACCTGTGCGACCGAGTATTGCTAACGTTTCTCCAGATTTTAGTTCCAAATTTATATCTCTTAAAGCCGGACTGTTTGTGTCTGGATAATCAAAATTAAAGTTTCTTATGCTAATACTACCATCCAACTCATCTTTATGAATTGACTCAGCAGTATCAATAACTATTTCAGGTGCATTTAAAACCTCCTCGACTCTACGAATAGCAGCAACACCTTGTGCATACATAGTAATAGCATTGGAAATAGCACCCATAGGGCCTGATAGCATTAAAATATATTGGTTAAACGCTACAAATTCACCAACTGAGATTTGATTTGTCATAGTCATATATCCGCCATATGCTATAGAAGTGAGCAAACTTAACCCAACTAACAAAGTCATTGTAGGGGTTAATATAGCTGAAATTTTCGCCAAATCTATATTCTTATCATAATTGTCATTACATACTGCCTCAAATTCTTCAGTATTATACTTCTCCTGTACAAACGATTTAATAACTCTTATCCCTGCAAACGATTCTTGCACTAAATCTGATAGGCCTGCAAATGATTGTTGCTTGGCAAAAAACCTTGTATTAATTATATCTTTTAAGTAAATTCCTCCTATTGCAATAAACGGCATTGGTATTATTGCAATTAAGGTTAATTTTAAATCTACGTATGTCGCCATATTATAAATAACCATTAGCCCTAAAATTAGTGCATCGAATATTATTACTATTCCTACACCTGTCATTCTAATTATTGCTCCTAAGTCATTTGTGGCATAAGCCATCAGATTGCCTGTCTTATGACTATTAAAATACGTTATGTCTAGTTTAAGCCACTTTTCATATAATGAGGCACGTATATTTTTTTCAATTTTACGTGCCGTACCAATTAAACAATATCGCCAACTTATTCGGCCTAAATATATCGTCATAACTACTGTAACCAATCGCCATAGCACCTCTTTAACTTGCTCTAAATTTAGGCTACCATTAGCTATTCCATCTGTTACTTCCCCCGTTAACTGCGGGATACGCATTATTGCTGTATTAATAACAAACACTATCGTTATCCCAATTATATATGCTACTTTATACCTCTTTATATACTCTTTGACTATAGAGGTTTCACTCATCGCTTAATCACCCTTTCAAAAATTTAACGTTACTAATTCTTAACATTCTCAAATGCAAAAATAGTATTTTTCTTATCAATCATCTCATCTATACGGGCTATATACTCTTCTATTCCTTTTACGTTAATAAACCTTTCAATTGATAGTCCATTAATAAACTTACTCGCACCGCCTGCTCCTAGTGCCAAAATAGTTTGCTGTTCTTCCATAACCTCAACGTTGTAAATACAATTATATCCGTCTTTTGTATATCCTATATTTTCAAAATTACCCAATATATTTTTCTGCCTATACATATAGTAAGGCTTAAGTCCCATTTGGTACATATGACTAGAAGTGCAATCAAGCATATCTCTAATTACTGCTGATTGGGCGAGATTATACCTATGCTTCTGTTGATTAAGGCTAGAAGCAGTTTTAATTGCCATTGTATGGACTGTAATATTTGTAGGCGACATTTTTGCCAATTCAGTTAGTGTAAACTCTACATCACCAACTGTTTCTTCTGGCAAACCTATTATCATATCCATATTGATATTATCAAATCCTAGTCTAATTGCCATATTATAAACATCGTATATCTCACTAACTTTATGGGAACGGCCTATTAAATCTAGAGTTTTTTGATTCATAGATTGTGGGTTAATAGAAATCCTGCTTACCCCATACTGCTTCATCGCTTGTAATTTATCAGCAGTTATTGTATCTGGTCTGCCAGCTTCAACTGTATATTCTTCAATTTTGCTTAAGTCAAAATTTTCAGCTACAATAGTCATAAGTTTTCTAAATTGTAATTCACTCAAACTAGTAGGCGTGCCTCCGCCTATATACAAACTTCTAATAAGCTTATCTTTAGCTACACCTTTTATCTCTTTTTCCAATGCCAGTAAGTAATCATCAATTTTGTGAACTTTTTGTGCAAGAACAAATGCAGGAAAGGAGCAATATATACATCTAGACGGACAAAATGGAATACCTATATATATGCTGATTTCATTAGGTTTATTTTGAGCTAAAATTTTCTGCTGTGCTTTAGTTACCTCTAACAATAACTCAACTTTATCAGCAGCTATAAAATACTCATTAGTTAAAATGGAACGTATTAAGCTATCAGATAAATTTTGGTGCAAAAACTTGTGCACAAGTTTATTTGGCCTAACCCCTGTTAAAACTCCCCAAGGTAACGTTTGGGAAGTATAATTGCTTAGTATCATATAAATTTCCGGTTTTAGAAAGCGTACGTCAACAATCCTATTGACATACGCATCTTGTGTTTTAAAAATTAGTTCTACTTCAGTATCTTTATAAGTGACTGATATTATAGCCTCTATTTTAATATATACTTCAAATAGCTTTGTTAATTCTATTAATTGTTGTACTTTATTTTGTTTATTGCAAATAATTTTAATCATGTTCGTCCTTATTCTTTCTAACTTATCTCAAATACATATTTGTCCTTTTTTCTAACCCAATAGAAGTAGTTGGCCCATGTCCAGGAAGCACAGCTACATCATCTGGCAAACTTAAAAGCTTGTGTTTAATGCCCTCTATAAGAGAAATATGATTCCCCCCAGGCAAATCACTTCTGCCAACACCATTTTTAAATAAAATATCCCCTACAAAAATAACTTTAGCATTCGCACTATAAAAAGCTACCCCATCTGAAGTATGGCCAGGTATATGAATTACCTCAAACTGAAGCTCTCCATCGTTAATATGAAGTTCGCCCTCTTCAACATACTCATCTGCATCAAACTGAATTGTAGAAACTGGCCTGTAACCGGATAAATTGTAGGCAGGATTAGGTAAATAATTTTTACCTTCAACATGTGCAATAACCTTAGCACCAGTAGCTTTCCTTATTTCCATCACACCACCAATATGGTCATAGTGCCCATGCGTTATTAAAATTGCTTTTAAACTAACACCTTCATCATCTATAGCTTTTAATAACCTCTTAGCTTCTGTGCCAGGGTCAACTAACACAGCCTCGTTCGTATTCTCATCAATAGCTAAATAACATAGCTCTTCAATCTCTCCAACTGGATACATATTAATTCTCATAACTGCTCTCCTTAATAAAAAATATTTATATATTCATATTATAATTTTATTTTTATAAAAAATTAAAAAAATTTATTTTTGCAAGTTAACACTCAAATTCTTGCGTAATAGAATTAACCTCATGGGGTTTATTTGTGGTATGTCTCATTTAAACGAATTTTATACACCCTATAAATTTGTTCAATCAACATCACTCGAAATAATTGATGAGGGAATGTCATCTTAGAAAAACTAAGTTTATAATTAGCACGACTTAAAACTTTGTCACAAAGTCCAAGCGAACCACCTATGATAAATACTATATGACTATGACCTCTATTAGCTTTTTCCTCAAGAAATCTAGTTAACTCAACAGAGCCAAGCATTTCGCCGTCAATATCAAGCGCGATTACAAACCCATTATCAGCAACCTTAGTTAATATTTTTTCACCTTCTTTTTGTTTTAATAAAATTTCTTGTTTTTTAGACATTTTTTCGTGTATTTTTTCATCAGCTTGTTCAATAATTGTGAGCTTACAATAAGATTTAAGCCTTTTACTATACTCGTCCATGGCATTTATAAGGTATGTTTCCTTCAATTTGCCGATGCATACTATATCAATTTTATTCATTCTGAATTTCCTCACGTCACCAAATTTCATTTGGAACATATTATATAAAATAAATTTAGAAAGGGTGTCATATACTAAGTTAAAGCTTTACATTTATTAAAGCTTAATTTATA